>Ga0209938_1000181_pt1 | contig 33537 bp, 25 predicted proteins | sample SalPonR2_C_D1_MG_FD_185708 | JGI IMG/M metagenome (GOLD analysis project Ga0209938, IMG submission 185708) | Salt pond soil microbial communities from South San Francisco under conditions of wetland restoration - Salt Pond MetaG R2_C_D1_MG... ... | reverse complement strand
TATTTATAGTGTGAGATTGCGCCAGCTGATGCCCAATTTCGTGCCTCGTTACGGGTATATCCAGCCCCCCGGACAACCCCGTCTGTAAACTACCGGCACAGCCCCCTCCAAAAGAAGATCCCGCTATGACGTGACTGATATCATAATTAGCCGAACCAATAACATTATTAAACACCTCGAATTGCTGACTTAATATAAGGTCTGCATTCGTGCAGCCCCCCGACCCAGGCGGTAAGGTGGCCCAGGGATCGGTAGCCGGATCCGAGAAGATGACCAGATTGTTATTGGGAATCAGTTCGAATCGTACACAGTACTCCCTTCCATACAGCTCATTGATTGTGGCTAACCACTGCTCCACAAGCAACTGGGTGGCGTTCACCCCACCGTTTTGCTGCGTAAACGCTCCCGTGGTTGAAACCGCCAATCTGAGCACCCTTAAGCTTTCCCCTCTTGCCAGGTTAGTCCCTAAAAATGGTGAAGGGCAGTAGGGGCTTTGGGTTGTATTGAGATTCGCCGGAAAAAAATGATAGAGTTTGGGGGCACCATCGATATTAAAGGCAGGGTCCCTAATGACATCCGTCCCGTATTCAAAACCAAACAATTGGGCGACCTGATTCATGGGATATTGACTTAATCCTTTCGGCCAGCTCCAACCCAGGCCGGCAATAAAGACGGCCCCGCCATTGGCCACGAAAACATCAATGGCCGATAATTCGGTAGTGGTATAGGGCTGTCCCCCATTCCAGTCATTCCCAAAAATCAGTATATCCGTATTGGCCAGATCGGTGCTGGTGATGGCACCATTCAAAGTATTAAAGGTGTAACCCTGGTCGGCCAAAGCAATTTGTAATCGACTGGAATTTCCCGCATTGATCCACCCTTCTTTTAAAGAGATCCGTTTATTGCCGGGGTTTAGCCAGGTTATGGCTTTAGTAACAAATTCCAGATTATCATTAAAGTCAATACTCCCATCCGATAGAAGGGACTCATGCCCAATCGCCATAACCCGACCACTTTCATATTCGGTAGCCATGGCATAATGTAATTGGGGCGTTTCGCAGGGGCTACTCGACACAACAGGGCTAAGCTCCGGCTGACTACCTAACAAATTACCGGGCGCGGCGCCGGGCATATAAAGCGTATCCACCCCAATAAAAATATCGGATAAGTTTTGGGCCGTTAAACTTCCATTGAAGCTTAAGATAGCAATAAGGGTCAGGAGCTGTTTAGGCATGATTTTGGTATTTAGGTATGATTAATGATATCGCCAAGCCATTTTATCTTTTCCCATTTTGACAGGTTCGAAAACGCCGCAAAGGTCAGACTTTCGTAATCTGCCGAACCGGTTTTATGGTTACTATCAAGGGATGCTATTTTTGATTGACCGTTAAGGCAATAAGTAGGTTGCCCATATTGAGTCTGTAATAAGGTGCTGGCTTTTTTGGGGCCGATCGGCCACCAGTACACCGGCTAAGCACTTATAAGCCTAAGTTCGCGAAAGTCGTGGATCCCGGTTATATTCGATTTTATAAGTGCTGGGGGGTTCCAGCCCTTTGAGGTGTTTCACAAAATAATCCCATCGCTTACGGGTCATATACAGGCGGTCAGCTCCGTAGCCATGTCGAGCATTGGGGAAGACAAGCAGGTCAAAATCTTTATTGGCTTTAATCAGCGCGTCCACCACCAGATAGGTATTATAAGGAGGCACATTATCATCCATCCCTCCGTGGACCAGCAGTAGTTTGCCCTGCAAATTTTCGGCGTAAAGCTGGTTAGCCTGCTTTTCGTAGTTATTGATACCCTCTACTTCTTTTATCCTGCCGATGTAGCGTTCGCCCCAGTCATCTTCGTAGTTCCGGTTGTCGTGATTCCCAGATTCTGAAATCCCCACCTGATAGAAATCAGGATACTTGAATAAGGCGGTAGCCGTGGCAAAACCGCCTCCGGAATGCCCCCAGATGCCAACCCTGGTCAAATCCATATAGGGATACTCCTGGGCTAACTGTTGAATACCTGATATCTGATCGGGTAGCGTATTGATCGACATATTGCCGTAACACTCGTCGTGAAAAGCTTTGGAACGCCCTGGATTACAACTTCCTTCAATCAATACGACAATAAAGCCTAATTCCGCCAACGCCTGGTGATCGCCTCTACCCGCACTGAAAGACCAGGAGCCCACACTCCCACCCTGCGGACCCGGATAGACGTAATTGACAATGGGATACTTTTTAGTCGGATCTAAATTCTTGGGTGTGAACATCAAACCATAAAGGTCGTATTTTCCGTCGGCAGATTTCACGACAACCGGACGGGGCGCTTTCCAGCCTTTTGCCGTCAGGCGCGAAATATCGGTTTTCTCCAGGGTCTCCACTAGTTTACCCTTCCGATCGCGAATTACAGAAACGGGCGGTACATTCGGTTGAGAATAGTTGTCCACAAAGTATTGGTAGTTGGGAGAAAACTGGATGCGGTGATTCCCATCTTCCGGTGTGAGTAGTGTAAAGTTCTTTCCAGATATATCCACCCGGTAAAGGTGACTAAAGTAGGGATTGCGTCCCGCTTCCCGACCGTTCGCTTCGAAGAATAAGACACCAGCTTGCTCGTCGATATGTTCCAGGCGGGTTACCACATAGTCTCCCTGGGTGATTTGATGCTTGAGCTGTCCACTTTGTGCATCGTATAAGTATAAGTGGCCCCAATTGTCGCGTTCCGAATACCAAATGACCTCGTCGCTTTCTTCCAGGTAATGCCAATTGATGGCCCCCTGCCCGGATTCGTACTGGGTGGCTACTTCCTCTTTTAATATATCCCTGACTTCTCCGGTATTGGCATCCGCTATTCTGAGTTGTGCTACCTTATGGTCCCGGGAAGAGGAGACAAAAACCAGCGCCTGCCCATCATCGATCCATTGATTGTCATCAAAAACGCCCGTACAGGAAATATCATCGCAGAGGGTACCCCGCCGAGCATCCGACGGTATATTCAACCGAATCGTTTTCCCTTTTTCTACTTCGATAATAACCCGTTCGATCTGAATGATTTGTTCATCCTCGGGTAAGGGATATTTCCAACTTTTCAAGGTGGGGGCACCGACATTAGTTGTTACCAAGTGCATATCCGATACGTGTCGTTGATCCTGTTGGAAGGTCGCAATTTTCTTGGAATCAGGTGACCATAATACCACCGGTTTGTCACTTTGTCGCCAGCCGGCATTATCGGTCGCGTAGCCATAATTTTCAATACCATCACTAGTCAGCTGTTTTTCTTCTCCCGTCTCTAAGTTCCGCATCCACAGATTCCAATCCCGAATGAATACCACTTTTTGTTGATCGGGGGATAAGATTTCTGTGCGCCGATTGTACCGGGGCTCTGCTGGCTGTTCCACCAGCATGGCATTTAACGCTTCTTTGGAATCAAAGGTGCTTCTTTTCTTCTTTTTGATATCGTAATGTACATACTCCCTTCCGTCCTCCACCAGGTTGCGATACCAAAATTGGTCATCCGACTCCCAGGTGGGTTGGACATTCATCCGATCAATATAGGGAGCCGTATTAAGGTAAAGCTGACTTGCTGCCTGCTGATAGTCTTCTGCCGTGACCTGTTCCTGCGCAAAGGCGCATAAAGAGAATGTAGCCAATAATAATGTGAGGGTGAATTTAAAATGCATTGTTGGTAATTGATTTTTATTCGACTATGAAGCGATTTAAACTTTTTCAGTTCGCTGATTCTTAAAGTCTTATAGGACCTGGACGGCAGCTAATTTTCGATCCGTAACTTTGGCTACGTATCTCAAATTGAGCTTTGCCAGAACCTACAAGCTTTTTAAGACCGCTTCTATTAATGGACGACCCTAAAATAAGGTTTTATATGGATTTTCCCGAAAGGAAAGTCCCCTAAGACCTACGCAGTAGTAACTAACCAGTAAGTACAAGTGCAAGCCCAAATCCAAGCGCAAAACACCCTGCATAATAGGATGCTTGCCAGACGATTCGAGGCTTTAGACAGAATAGTATCCTGAATAGACGAGGCTTTCATCCTTCGAACATCTGATAGTTACGGCCGTTTTTTAGAGGTACAAAAGCCTCTAAAAATTTATTCTATGCGCTCAAGTTCCCTGGTCTTTCTAATGCTTTTCCCTTTCTATGCTCTCGGTCAATTCAGTATTGGCGTTGAATCTGGGCTGACATTTTCACAGTACAATGATGTACGCGTTCCCAACGGAGATAGTGAGCGCGGAACGCTTTTTTCTCTACACAATGATTTTACGCCACAGGCTTCGGCCTTTATCAGAGTGGAGTTGGCTTACTTACTGAAGGACAAACATAGCTTTGAGCTAACGGCCGCACCATTACAGCTAACCTATGAGGAGGCTGAGCTAGAAACCATCCGTTTTGCAAATACTACTTTTAGTGGCGCAGGAATTGATGGAAAGTATGAGTTCAACACTTATCGATTCAGTTATCGGTACCGCCTGGTAGACCGACCTAAGGTCGTATTCGATGTGGGAGCTAGCCTACTGCTTAGGGATGCCCGGATAGCCTTACGGCAAAATAATCTGGAGGCCGAAGATACCGATTTAGGATTTGTCCCTCTGATCAGTTTTAATTTTAAATACGCTCCTACTACTAAGCTAGCTTTACTCTTGAAAGGAGATGCTCTGGTTGGACCACAAGGAAGAGCGGAAGATATCTTTGGTGGTATTTTGTATGATCTGTCGGACCAAGGCTTGCAATTAAAAGCGGGCTACCGATTTATTGAGGGTGGCGCAGACGTGGATCAGGTCTACAATTTTGCCTTTATTCATTTTGCTGACTTAGGGCTGGTTTATCGCTTCCCTTAGGCGATACTCCTTAGAAAAATATGGAGTCATCCCTCATGGGTCTGCTTCATTGCTAACTATTGTAATCCGCCAATAATTTTCAAGTTCGGCAAAGCTGTCTCCAGTTGCTGCATCCCGGCCGGACTTACTTCCGTTTGCCACAAATAAATACGACGTAAGGATTTCATTTTGGCAATAATCGGAATGCTGGCATCCGTAATTTGCGTACCATACATATTCAAGACCTCCAGATGTTGGAGCTCCTGTAGGCCCTGTTGTAGGCCCTGATCCGTAATGGGATTATTATTTAGTTCCAGACGCGTGAGGTTACTTAATTGCCCAATCGTTTGAAGCATTTCGTCGGCAACGGACTTATTGGCTAAATCCAGCCAGGTAATCTGCTCCGCAGCGACTGCTAAAAGGGCTACTTGCTCGGAAGTGATGGTTTTATCTGCCAAGCTTACCTCCAAAGTAGCTACCTCGCCGCCTAAGGGCCGGACATTCCATCCATTTGATTGCAATTTATCCCTATGCGCAATAGATAAAGGTGCAACGACGACGGTTTCGTAATAGGGTTTAGGCTTAGTGTCAATGCCATAATCATTTAACAGTAGCTTTTGGATTTCTGCGGGCACTTCGGTATCCGTAATTCTAGCATGGGGGTCTCCGCCTGATTCAATCCACCACTGCAATATTTTTGTTTCTCCATAGGTCAAAGGTTCGCCTTTGGGAGGCATGAATTTTTGATCCCTTTGCGGTAAAATCGTACGCAAGAAGATCGGACTATCAAAGGGCTGGCCGACCATCAACGCGGGTCCCGAATCCCCGCCTTCAAAAAGACCTTCGGTGGTGGCTAGCAATAAACCTCCATTTGACTTGGTTTCATTGTGACAGGCATAGCATTTCTTTTCCAGCGTTGGGGCTATCAGGTGTTTGTAGACCGCAATGGAATCAACTTGATCCGGTAATGCTGCTACATGGCCTGATTGACCCATCTCCATTCCGCCTATTTTTTGTACAAACCTGGGGGCATAAACCAACAGATAATCGCTACCATGGGTTAATTTGCCTCCGTAGTGCCCCGTGATGGATACTAAGACTACTAGAGAAATGATAACTAAGGCGGAATTTTTTGTGGAAAGGGCAATGCGCTCTGCTTTCATAGCCCAGGCCAGAAAAGAAAGCGGAATTAAGGCTATACCTAACCATTTATGCCACAATAGTATATTTGCATCGTAGCCCCCTTCCCGGGCCAGCAAGTAGCCGAAAAAAGCGGCAAAAAGAGCGGTAAGCCCCGTACAGAACAGGGCGATACTGGTTGCCCTATTCATATTTTTAAACTTGTGCGGATAGAGAACGGATAACCCCTCTAAAACACCGGCTAATAACAAAAAACCAATCGGCAAGTGTACTACCAGGGGATGAAAACGCCCAAAAAACAATGCTAAGTCCATCAAATAAATATCTTTACTGATTCAATATGTGGATATCCAACTACGCTAAAACCTCCTTCACCACCTGCCCATGTACATCGGTTAATCGGAATCGTCGTCCCTGAGTTTTAAAGGTCAGGCGTTCGTGATCGATTCCCATCAAATGTAAAAGGGTCGCATGAAAATCGTGGACATGTACCGGATTTTCCGTGATATTATAGCTAAAGTCATCGGTTGCTCCGTAAGTGAAGCCGGGCTTTACCCCCGCACCAGCCATCCACATGGTGAAGCAGCGTGGGTGATGATCCCGACCATAGTCATTAGTAGTTAATTTACCCTGGGAGTAGACTGTCCTGCCAAATTCTCCACCCCAAATAACCAGGGTATCTTCCAGCAGACCTCTTCTTTTCAAATCTTTAATCAAAGCCGCTGTCGGCTGGTCAGTCTCTTTACACCTTTGTTTAATCCCCCTTGGAAGTCCGCCGTGTTGATCCCATCCCTGATGGTATAGCTGTACGAACCTGACATCCTTCTCTAATAGTTTGCGGGCCAGTAGACAATTGGCAGCAAAAGTTCCGGGGTCTCTGCTATCTGGGCCGTACATTTCAAAGACCTCATCGGGTTCATCGGATAAATCGGTTACCTCGGGTACGGAGGTTTGCATGCGATAGGCCATTTCGTACTGAGCAATCCTGGCATTCACTTCTGGATCTCCGTAGGCTGAATTTTGTACTTCATTGATTTGCTTGAGGTAATCCAACATTTGCCGCCGATCTTTTCCGTCGTAGTTCTCGGGATTATTCAAAAACAAAACGGGATCTCCACCCGAACGAAACTGCACGCCCTGGTGCTCCGTGGGGAGGAATCCGTTGCCCCAAAGTCTGGAATAAAGGGGTTGCCCAGATTGATTTTTGGAAACTAAAACGATAAAAGCGGGCAGGTTTTGATTATCTGAGCCCAGGCCATAGCTGAGCCACGATCCCATAGAGGGTCTTCCGGGTAGTTGATGTCCCGTTTGGAAAAAAGTGATCGCCGGATCGTGATTGATCTGCTCAGTATAGAGGGATTTAATAAAACAAAGCTCATCTACTACTTCCGAGGTGTATGGAAGCAATTCCGAAACCCAGGCCCGACTTTTCCCATACTGATCAAATTTATAAATAGAAGGTACCACCGGAAGTGAACTTTGCTGGGCACTCATTCCGGTAAGTCGCTGTCCTTGTCGAACGGAGGCCGGCAATTCCTCCCCAAACATACCATACAATTTGGGCTTGTAGTCGAAGGTTTCAAACTGCGAAGGGCCACCGCTCTGGAATAAATAAACAATACGCTTTGCCTTTGGTACGAAATGGGGTAATCCCGGCAGTCCAGGCCCGTTGGCCAGGGGAGACAAAGTACTCCGTGTAGCCTTGTTTGATTCCTGAGCTAAAAGCGGATCCACCTGCAATAAAGACCCCAGGGCAATGGCCCCCAGTCCTAGCGATGTTTTGGTCAGGAAGTGTCGCCGGTCCATCTTCTGTTCCTCTTTTTGGAGATCCGGATGGTTTAATCTTATGCTATTGTGTTGGTGATGATGCCCCATTTCAACTTCATTTAAAAAGTAATGTAAACCAATCTACCGTTTGGTAATACTGGCGTCCGAATTCATAATAACACTCGCTACGACTGTATTAGCTGCTAGTAGCTTATCGTCGATTGCCAAGTCCGGCTGGTACTCACCGACCTCTAACCAACCTTTTGCTTTTTCTGGTTCTGCTAAAAATTTTTCGTATTCCTGCTGATGTAATTCCAGGAGTAGCCCAAGTTCTTTTTCGGAGGGTATTTTGGCCGTAAGGCTGACGTAGGCATGTATTATACCTGCTCGTAAGGTTTCTTTTTTGCTCATCTCCGCCCCTAATGCCCGGGAGCTTTCCACGAAAGTGGGATCATTTAACAAGACTAGCGCTTGTAGTGGCGTATTCGTCTTTTGCCGTTTTACGGTACATTCTGATCGATCTGGTTGATCAAAAGTGGAAAGCGTAGGGTTTGGTACCGTTCTTTTGAGGAAAGTATATAAGCTTCTGCGGTAAAGCTTAGCTCCGGAATCTCTCTGATACTTACTGCCGTTCATGGCCCAAAGCCCCTTGGGCTGATAAGGCTTAACGCTTTTTCCGCCTATTTTTTTATTCATCAGGCTACTGGCCAGCAGCGCCTGATCTCTCAGCATCTCACTGGTTAATCGCTGGGCAGGACCTCTAGCCAGGAAAATATTATTTGGATCTTGTTCCCGTACTGCCGGAGCGGCGTAAGAATCCTGCCGATAGGTAGCAGACATTACGATTAATTTCTGTAAGGCTTTGACATCCCATCCACTCTCCCTGAACTGAATAGCTAGCCAATCCAGTAATTCGGGATGACTGGGTAAGGCCCCCTGGTTCCCAAAATCTTCCGTCGTGTGGACCAGGCCTCTTCCAAAATAGTTTTGCCAGTATCGGTTGACCGCCACCCGAGCGGTTAATGGATGATCTTCATCAAAAATCCAGCGGGCAAAGCCTAAGCGATTGGAGGGATATTCGTCTTTCCAGGGGAGTACGGCCCTGGGTACATTGGGGAATACCTGTTCTCCCCTGGTATGGTAAGCACCACGCTCCAGGATATAAGTAGGGCGGGGCTCTTGCATCTCTTTCATGACCATGACCTCTGGAACCAATTCCAGGGAGTCGGCGTAAATCTCCCTACGTTCTTGCAGAGCTGCCAGTGACCTTTGGTAAGCGTTAGATTCATTAGCCAGATAATAATCGTATAGTTGCTGGCGCTGATCCGTCGTCAATTGGGTACTGGCCTTCTGGACGAAAGCCTGAATAGTGGTGGGCTCAGCCAACTGTAGTATCTCAAGCGGGATGAGGGCTTTTTCGAAAATCATGATTTCGTCTACCCGGGAATTACCAATACCCTGACCACGCCATCGGGCACCAATTTGAATACCGGGTTCTCCTCCAATCACATTCCCATGGAATACGATATCCTTGTAAAGGTTATCGACCTTGACATCGGTATTCACTTCCACTCCATTCATAAATAATTTATAACCAGCAGCCTTACTAGAGCCATCGTAGGTAATCGCTAGATGCACCCACTCATCGCGTGGTAGGTTTGGAGCATATTCAATGATAGCATTGTCGGGAGCGGTATTGGCCATCAACAACTCTAATTGATCATTCTTGATCGCCAGGTGCAGGCCTTTAAAGTTATAAATAGCGGCACCCGAGCCCTTATGGAGGATGACGCCCTCTTTGATGTTTTCGGGCACATTTACCCAAAGGGCAATACTAAAGGGTTGGGACCGATTAAATATGCCCACTCCCGCACAGTTGAACCAGTCATCCCCATTTAGCAGCAGCCCGTCCTTAAACTTTCCTTCTGTAAAATCAGGTTTTTCATTGTTGAAGCCACTACGTTGCATCCTCCCTTCTTTCCCATCGATTTGATTGGTAAGAGATTGGCCATCAAAGGTAAAATGGGCCAATACGCCTGAGGATGGTACTGAAGCATTAATCTGTTGATAGGATTTGGAGGATAGCCAGTCTTGGAATTCGGAGGCTTCCCGGATAGCTACCTCTTGAGCGTTTATAAAAGCGTCATTCGAAAGCTTTTCCAACCTGGCAATCAGGGCCTCCTTTTTCTCGTCAGTCCAAAGCATGTTGGGTACGGGCATAGCATCATTCCAGGAAATCTGTCCGGCCTCATTGATATTATTATAAAAACTGGACATTTCGAAGTATTCCTTCTGCGAAATGGGATCATACTTATGATCGTGACACCGGGCGCAAGAAACCGTTAAAGCCATGAAAGCCTTTCCGGTGGTGTTCACTCGGTCGAGTACGTATTCTACCCTAAATTCTTCTTCCACGATACCACCTTCCATATTTTGTGGATGAATACGATTGAAGGCCGTAGCCAGTCTTTGCTCTTTGGTAGCATTGGGTAGTAAGTCACCGGCAATCTGCCAGGTAGCAAATTCCCGGTAGGACATATTTTCATTAAATGCTTTGATGACCCAATCCCGCCAGGGGCTCATATCGCGATACCGATCAACACTGTAGCCATGGGTATCCGCGAAGCGGGCCAGGTCCAGCCAATCGGTGGCCATTCTTTCCCCATAATGGGGGGAAGCCAATAAGCGATCTACTTGCTTTTCGTAGGCATCGACTGAATTATCCGCCAGAAAAGCTTCTATTTCTTCCAGGGTGGGTGGCAGTCCGGTCAAATCAAAGGAAAGTCTTCTGAGCAGTAGGGCTTTATCTGCCTCTTTATTCGGACTTAAGCCTTGTTGTGCTATTTTTTTAAAAACAAAAAAATCAATTGGATTATGCGCCCGGTTGTCAATAGTTAATGAGGGTACTTCTGGCAGCTCTGGTTTTATAAAAGCCCAGTGTGGTTTATATTCGCCCCCCTCTTCTATCCATTTAATTATAGTGGCTTTTTCCAGAGCATTTAATGATAAATGAGAGGATGGAGTAGGCATTTTCACGGCATCGTCTTCCGACAAAATTCGCCGAACAACTTCACTCCTAGCGAGATTACCCGGCTTGATAGCAACGGCTCGCGGATGTTCCGGAAGCGCCGCGTAGGCAGCTTCAGCTAGGTCTAATCGCAACCCTGCCTTTCGACTAGCCTGGTCGGGTCCATGGCACAGATAACATTTATCGGATAAAATAGGCTTGACATGTACATTAAAATCTAATTGTTCGGGCAATCGGTTATATGCTTCCGCCACATCATCCGGCAAATCGGGGGCACAGCTACTCAGCGATAGAATGATAAACACCGTTGACAAGCAGGATTGCCTTAACATAGCTTCGGGTTTTGCTGTAATTAGGATTTAAGGAAAAATTGTAATGACTAAACTACAAAAAACCATAAAAAAAAGCATAAGCTTATGGCAGGGTTTTGTGCGGATTCTGTTCAACGGTTTAGCTATGAGCCGTAACGACCGCAAGGGCCTTATGGCTGATAGGTTTTATTGACAACCGTTTTTCCCTGTACTTTTCGTCTCCAATAAATTATATAAAACGTCCCCAGGACGGAAGGCATAATCCAAAATATTCAATTCATGAAGCCTAATCCAGCAACAAGAAATGCGGTGACAGAGGCTATAAATGCTCCGTTCATTTTACGAATGTGAGATATCAAATAGGCATTTTTATGATTTGGCATCTAAGATACCGGAATAGATAGAATGGAACTACTCAGCATTCCTATAGAAAATAACTTCCCCATTCTTTTATGTAGAATACTTCCCTTCTTGGCAATTACACTGCCTATACCTGTGAGTAGACCTATTGGTTTGACCCCTATTTAATTGAACAGCCAGTAATTCTCATTCTGTTCAAATCCTTGCCAACACCTTTATATCCCCATAAGATTGCTAAAAATAAGCACAAATAATAGGTCATTTCACCCCAAAATAATGGTTTTTAACGGTTATAATCGGGTGCTACTCTATCGCCAGGCGTAAGGTTTTTTGGTGGCCGTAGCCTTGCAAAATCAGACTGTCTGGATAGAGTTCAAGGATACCGTAGGAGCCAATCATGGTATCGACCATCCCAAATACCGTGATGTAGTGAATCCCATTTTTAAAAGTATAGGCGCCCGCATGGTTGTGTCCATTAATAAATGCCACGACCGCAGCGCTATTCTCCAGGAGCCTAATCATTTCTTCTCCATTCCATAAGTTATGCGCATCTCCCTGGGGTCTTAAAGGCAAATGAGAGAAAAGAATGACTTTTTGATCTCCTAATTCCGCCTCGGCTAATTCCTGCCGGAGCCAGTTTTGTTGCTCTTCTCCAATGGCACTGTTCCAAAGACGATGATTGGGCTGCCCCTCGGCTTTTTCGTAATACGCCTTTATCTGCTGCTCATCGTGCTGGCGCAAGGGATTCGAATAGAAGGAATAATCCGTAGCATCCAGAACAATAAAGCGCCAGCCGTTTTTCGAATAGGAGTAGTAATAATTAGGCATGCCCAGACGCTCCAATAAACGCTGCTGATGAATGGAGTCAATGTCAAAATCATGGTTCCCCAGCAATTGGTAGCTTTTTATCCCCGGCTTGAGCTTTTGGTAAACGGGCAGAATAGAATCAAAACTTTCCCATTTGCCATCTATAACATCTCCCAGGGTTTGGACAAAATCCACCTCCTGACGGTTAAAGGTATCCACGGCCGCCTCTAATTTCCATAAGGATTCGCCATAGTATCTGTTATTCACCCTTGGCTGATCTGCATATTGTGGGTCGGCGACCAGGCCAATCTTAAGAATGGGCCTTTTATTTGTACAAGAAATCAATAATATTAGGACAGGGACTAGAAAAAATATATAGTTCTTCACTTACTTAGGTTTATCAAAGTAATCTAATGCATCCTGCTTTTCGCGTGGCTACCATTTTACCATCAAACCAAGATCTGTTTGACTACTTCCCCGTGCACATCCGTCAAGCGAAAATTTCTTCCTTGGAAGGAATGGGTCAATACTTCGTGGTTGATCCCCAATTGATGCAGGATGGTCGCCTGTAGATCATGGACATGGATACTTTCTTTAACGGCACTGTAACCAAACTCATCCGTCTCTCCGTAGGTGATACCTGGCTTAATGCCCCCTCCACACATCCACATCGTGAAAGCTTCGCCATGGTGATCCCGTCCTTTGAATGGATTGGTAATTCCCTGCCGGTTTTCCTGCATTGGCGTGCGACCGAATTCACCTCCCCAAACAATCAGTGTTTCTTCCAATAAGCCGCGTTGCTTCATATCTAATACCAGACCGGTCATCGCCTGGTCTACTTCCATACACCTTTTCTTAAATCCTCCGTGCAAATTTTCGAAATCATTACTACCGTGAGAATCCCAACCTCGATGATAAAGCTGGATAAATCGAACCCCTCGCTCCGCCAATCTGCGCGCTAACAAACAATTATTGGCGAAGGAGTTCTTACCGGGCTCGGTGCCATAGAGCTGGTGAATGTATTCCGGTTCGGAGGAGATATCCGTCGCTTCCGGTACGGTCATTTGCATTTTAAAACTCAATTCGTACTGAGCAATCCGGGATTGAATATTGGGATCCTTGACCTCCGCGTATTCGATTTCGTTGAGCTTACGAATAGCATCGAGTGCTTTTCGGCGTTCTTCTTTGGAAACCTTTTCCGGATTGTTGAGATACAGGACCGGATCTCCCTTTGAGCGAAACTCTACCCCCTGAAATTTAGACGGTAAGAAACCACTGCCCCAGAGGCTTTTGCCGCCACTAGGTTGCGATTGACCAGAGACCAGTACCACAAAACCGGGTAAGTTTTCATTCTCGGAACCAAGTCCGTAAGTCACCCAGGAACCAAACGAAGGTCGCCCCGGCTGGTTATGGCCGGTATGCATAAAGATTTGGGCGGGACCATGATTAAATTCTTCCGTTTTTACCGCTTTCAAAAAGGCGACCTCATCCACGATCTTACTAAAGTGGGGGAGCATTTCCGAGACATAAGTGCCCGTTTCTCCGTAACGCCGGAAAGAAAATTGAGGCCCCAGCATATCCGGTACGCCTTTGATGAAGGCAAAGCGTTTCCCTTCCAGAAAGGAAGGCGGACAAGCTTTGCCATCAAGCTTCGCCAGTTCTGGTTTGTAGTCGAACAACTCCAGCTGAGAAGGCGCTCCTGCCATGTGTAAGAAAATAACCCTTTTGGCTTTTGGCGCAAAATGTCGGCCCACATTACGGAGTAGCACTTCTTCCATTGACCTACCGGTATCTGATGTACAGCCCAACATAGACCCCAGGGCTAGTCCGCCGATTCCAAAGGCCGTTGATCGGAAAAACTGTCTTCGGTTGAGGAAAGATTGGTGGCGTTGTGATAGTTCATGCAAGATACTCATGGGTCAGTTTTTAGTAATGAATTTATCTGTATTCAGAATAGCGGAAGCAACGGCCGCCAAACCCTCCAGGTCTGGTTCTTTTTGATTAGGTGAATGAGTAGCATCAAATGCGACATCCTGTTGATACAAATCTAACAGGACTTGCATGGTTTCTGCGGAGGGCTTTTCCAGGAAGGCCCGAAAGTACATCCACTGGATGGTTTCGGAGAGCGCCAGCTGCTCTTGCGAGGCTTTTTGGGCCAGGCTGGCGGCTGCTTCCACGTAGACGGGGTCATTGAGTAAAGTCAATGCCTGTAAGGGGGTGTTGGTCGGTATGCGCCTGGAGACACATACGTCTCTGGTGGGGGCATCAAAAGTGAGCATACTGGGATAGGGACTTACCCTGCGGTGAAAGGTATACAGGGCGCGCCGATATTTCTGGGGGCCGGGGCTGGTCTCCCAACTGGCTACGTTTCGGATGACGTTCCAAACCCCTTCTGGCTGTGGCGGCATAACACTGGGACCGTACACCTCCGGGTGGAGCAGTCCGGCTACGCCAAGCGCCTGGTCTCTGATCTGCTCGGCCGACAATCGCGTGCGAGGTGCTCGCGTAAGCAGCCGATTACCGGGATCTATGGCCAAATGGTCCGGCCGAATCCCCACGGACTGCTGATAGGTAGCGGATAAAACAATTTCTTTAATCAAAGGCTTGAGCTGCCAGTTGTAATCATTCATTAGGCGAACCGCCAGGTAATCCAGTAATTCGGGATGACTGGGGTATTCTCCCTGGATACCAAAATCCTCCAGTGTTTTTACCAGTCCGGTGCCAAAGATCTGGTGCCAAATCCGGTTGACCAAAACACGCGCCGTTAGCGGATTGTTTTTATCGACCAACCACTGTGCCAGGCCCAGGCGGTTAGGGGCAAAGTCGGTCCTGCTCTTGTCATAAGATTTGGGGACACCCGGAGGCAAGTCGCCCTCCTGCATCAGCCAATTCCCCCTTACAAAGAAAGGGTTCTTTCTTGCAGCGCTATCCGGCAACTCCTTGAGGATGGGCACCGCCAGGTCTTGCACGGAAGTAATATAGTTTTCCAGTTCTTTTTTTTCTTCGGGAGAGAGTTCGCGCTCTTCTGAGGCCAGTTTAGCTTTTGAACGCTTTATTTTTTCCCGTTGGGCGGTAGAAAGCAATACTTTTTTGGGGGCGTCAGAAGTCAGGTCGCGATCGGCCGTATTGTTGAAATATCCTTTGAGTTGATAATACTCTTCGTGCCGGATAGGATCGTAAGGGTGACTATGGCATTGGACACAGGAGATGGTCGAAGCTTGCCAGGCTTCCATGGTGGTATTGACGCGATCCATTACTGCCCGGACTCGATACTCTTCATCATCGGTCCCACCTTCATCATTGGTCATGGTATTTCGGTGAAAAGCGGTGGCTAAAATATCCTGTTCGCCTGGATTGTCTAGCAAATCGCCGGCTAGTTGGGCAATGGTAAAACGATCGAAGGGCATATCTTGATTAAAGGCGTGAATGACCCAATCCCGGTACAGCCACATGGTTGGCCGTAGATGGTCTTTTTGAAAGCCCTGGCTGTCAGCATAGCGGGCCAGGTCTAGCCAAAAAGAGGCCCACTTTTCTCCATAATGAGGAGAAGCCAACAAGCTATCAACCAACTGCTCATAATGTTGGGGGGTAGGATCATCAAGATAGAAGGCCACCGCCGCCGGCTCCGGCCCAAATCCCAGTAGGTCAAGCCCCAATCTACGCGCCAGAGCAGCCGCGGAGGCTGGGTCATTAGGTGCTAACCCTTTTTCTTTCGCTTTTGAAAAGATAAAGTGGTCGATATCATTTTTCGGCCAGTCACTCTCCGTAGAGGGCACCGCCGGTTCCTGGGGCGGAACGTAAGCCCAGTGGGTTTCCCATTTTGCCCCCTGATTGATCCAGGATTCAAGCAAGGAAATTTCTTCTTCGGTCAGTTTTTCACCTTCAGGCGGCATGACTTTCTGGGGATCTTTAGCAATGACCCGTTGGTAGATTTCGCTTTTTCCCGCATGGCCAGGTACGACGGCTTTCTTACCCGTCTTCAATAGTTTGTAAAGGTGCTCCTCAAATAGGAAGCTAAGGCCACCCTGTTGGGCAACGCCACCGTGACAAGACATACATTTATCCTTTAGTATAGGACGGATATCGTGGGCAAAACTGACTTCTTGCTCCCCGGGAGTACAAGAAGAGAGGATATACATTATCATTCCGCTCAAAAGGCAGATGGCTGGCCACGACCATTTGTAATTTCGAATATTTTGGTGAAAGGAAATCATTTCACTAATTTTCATTTTAGCATGAGCTCAATCTGGCTCTTGTCTAAGATAAATCTATTTTAGCGACAAAAGATAGAATAATATATTCTATTTCATAATTTCAGGCCAATGTTATCAGCTGTTCACCGGGCATTAGTCCATCTCCCCATCGGTTTTTTCCTACTAGTCCTCTTCATGGAGTTGATGGTCTGGCGGCGCTATAAAATGGGAGAAAAGAATTCAGCCGCTGTGACAAATACCCATCAATGGTTAAGCTGGATGTGGATGGCTTTAGCCGCATCGAGTATAATCGCCTTGATTAGTGGTACGCTTTTGCAAAATTCCGGTTATTACGCAGGCCAAACTTTTACCCTACATCGATTTACGGCCTACGCGTTTACTATTTTATCTTGCCTGGTGGCGGTCGCTCATCAATACCGAGCCTGGGGAGACAAGATTTCTTTTTTCCTGAAGGTAACCATGGTCCCCCTGGTCATGTTAGCCGGACATGCCGGTGGTGAACTCTCTGCGGGGCCTGAGTTAATGGCCATCGTTCCAGAACCGGAACACCCCAACTTATCCGCCGAAGATACCGTACGGGTTTATCCCCACATCATCCAACCTATTTTTGAAACCAAATGCCTCCGATGCCATCACCAGGGAAATGCTCGCGGAGGTGTTTCTATGGACTCCCCGGAAGCTTTACTCACCGATTCCCTGGGAGATCCCGTCATTTACCCCGGAGATCTGGAGCGCAGCCTGGGGTACCAACGAATGATATTATCCCCCTGGGATCACCGGGTCATGCCTCCCTCGGGGCCACCCCTCACCTATCACGAAAAACGCCTGGTGGAATGGTGGATTATGGAAAATGCCCCTTTTGAAGCCAGCCTGGCCGACCTAAATATACCGGCGGATCTTTTGCAGGTACTACAAAGCGACTTTGATTACCGCACCCAAAGTAGTGCCTTTTACGAAAAAGTAAAAGCGGAACCTATTGATAGTAACACCTTACGCGCTGTGGTAGCAGCAGGCTGGAATATCAGTCGATTAGCACAGCGTACCCACTTTCTGGATGTGCACCGCAAGGGCAGGTTAGATAGCTTAAGTCTTGATGACTGGCAAGCACTGGAACCCATAGCCGCGAATATCGTCTGGTTCGATCTAAGCAATCAAACGGTACCGGCGGCGGCTTTCAACTTGATAGGAAAAATGCCTAACCTATACCGTTTACAGCTACAAAACACCAATATTGATAACGAAGACCTGAAGCATTTAACCGATCTACAGCACCTCCATACACTCAATTTATTTGGTACCTCCATCACGGATGAAAGCATTCCTTACCTGACAAAAATGCCAGTACTACAAAGGCTTTTCATTGGGAATACGCCATTGTACGAAATCGGAGTAGATTCAGTAGCGCAATGGCTGCCGGGGGTGGCTATTAACTGATCTTCTGAGCGCTCCATGCATTTCTTATCGGGTATCGGATTTCAAGGCGATTATCTGTCCACCACCAAAGGTATGGAGGAATGCGAAGCCATTCTGACCGTAGTATTGATCATGAGAACAGTTAAATATTTTATTTCCAAATGGGTTCTTCAATTTTAAAACCCCTCCGGCTAATGCTTGAACCTTCATTTTGGCCAGGAGGCCCTGTGCTCCGTAGCCTTTTGTTGTTCTCCATTGACATGAAAGCTGGCTCAAAGTGATTTCATTTGGACCGATTAATAGGGGGCAAACCAGAAAACCTAATCCGTCTCATTCAACTCTATATTATAAACTTTGAAACTTTTAATCTTAGGATCACCCTTTGATTCCGTTATTTTGATGCGCACGGACGATACCTCTATAGCATCAAAAAAGTGAATAAACTTATGACCAATACTTGAACCTGTAAAAATGGTTTGCCATCCTTTCTTTGTTTTTCCTTCTAACACAAATTTTCGTACTCGCTCACCATTCGAAATATCTTCCATTAAAACGACCTGATTTATCATTTGCGTTTCAGGAAGTTTTAAGTTTATATTTTTACCGTTTCCGGAAGTAGCGGCTATTGGACTTGAGAACCTCCTTTTAATTTCGGCTCCAAATTCTTTCAGGCGCTCAACATCCGCTTCAGGCATTAATCCATCGGCGTTGGGGGTTAGTCCTAAAATAAGAGAAGTGTTGTGACCAACGCTATTGTAATACATATTCATCAAGTTGTCCACTGGGAAAATGTGGTCTTCACCTCCTGGTTCCCAAAACCACTCGTGGCTGCCATAACCACGTAGTGGAGCATCACTCATTGCGTGCACGAAGTACTTGCCATCAGGATCGCCCGTTTTCAGAAGAGCAAAATTATTGTCCTGAATAGCTTCTTTGATACTTTCGGTTGCCCCAGAATTATTGTATGTAAATGTTCCCCAGCAAGGATAAGGTACCATGCCCGTTTCACTTCCACCCCAGCGCATATCGGCACGTTGTAGGTTGTGATAAAATAAACTATTAGGCTGGTATTTTTCAAAAACAGAAAGTACATCCGGGCCGCCCTGTTCCGGGCCATGGGCACCACCGTCGAACCAGACCATGGCCCAATCGCCATAATTACTAAAGATTTCCGCTACAGTTTTTTCGATCATGGTGTTGTAGTGCTTTTGCCTGTTTTGGGCAAATTCATTATCACCGTGAACTTTAAAATCATGGATACCATAAAAGGCATTCCATCGGGTTCCGATATAAACGCCGGGAAGAATACCGTACTTTTCACAAGATGCCTTGAAATCACGGAGGAGATCTCCCTCTCCATCTTGCCAGTCCAAAGCTTTCATAGAATAAGGCGTTGCCTTACTTTGATGGAAAAAGAATCCAGTTTCATGGCTAACTGTGAATATTGCCATTTTAAATCCGGCGTCTTTTATTGATTTCACCCATTGATCCGTATCTAGTTTTTCTGGGTTGAAAATATTATAATCTTGTATTGGGGTAATCCTATTTTCTTTCTGATTGTATTTTTTACCGTCAAAGACATGCAAATCGTAATGAAAAACGGCTACCAATTCGGCATTTTGCCATTGGAGTTGGGCTAAGGTCGGTATAGGAACTTCTTTATCTTGTTGGGCAAGGACCTGACCGGCTAAAACAAAAAACAGTATTACGGAAATAAATATTTTATATCTATTTTCTCTATTTTCAATTTCTCTTTTCACAGTTAAATATTTAAAGGATAATCAAGTACCAATGAAGATTCTTTTACGCCCATTATTTCAGCCCCCTAAAGAGTCGGACAAAGTTATAGTAAAAAAACTGTAAAATTGTGATTTGGTGTTTTGATCATAGCTATACGTTCTCATTAAGGCATCAGCCGGATATAGCCGTAATTCATCCATATCCAGGGAGGATACATTAACTGCCTCCGGAGAGACTAATTTTATGCTCTACATAAACCCAACCTTGAGCATCCGCCGCCGAGGTGGTCATATTCCCATTAGAAGGAGAAATATTAACACTTCCAGAGCCTCGCTTGTAGTAGGATAGAATATAGGTTCCGGCAGGAGTGCCTCCTTTGCTAATACTTGCCGATCCGGAAAAATAACCATGTCCCGTTCGGGCATCCGTTTTTAAATCGCTTCATTATAATAGGTGATCTCAGTCGTATCAGCAGATGATAGGCTCCAATTCCCTTGAGCTAATTCACGGGTTTCACATAGGAGAGTTTGATTACTTTGGGCCGGTTTAGCCTGCACCCGAAAGCCTAAAAAACTATTAGAACGTCTTTGATCTTCTGCGTAGGTAACGTATTCATATTTGGTTTTTTGGACCAGATTTCCGGCCAGATCGAAAACTTCGGTTTCCAATAACTGCCCGTTTTCTAATTCATCAAACTCTTCTGGGGCTAATGGCTCATTTTATTGTGGGTAACAAACCAACCATTGCTCTTACTGTGGAAGTACTACTCCACACTTGCTGCTGGAGGTGTACCCATAGCCTTTTAAAGCCTGGCTCCGGCTTCGTACAGCACCAGAGTGGAAAGCCGGTTATATTCTCGTAAGATCACTAAAAAAAAAGCATAAGTCATAGGTCCTTCCCATCGGCGGTAGCCCAAAAAGGGATATCCGACAACGATTATTAGCTATTGCTCCGCCAGGCTATTATAGGTCTGCTTACCGCACTCCAGAAACTGCGCGTACTGCTGTTCGTCCGGCGTGTAGGCGGCCGGCGCATTGAGCAGTTCCAATTCGGGTGTGACCAGGACGTAGTAGGGCTGCGCCACGGCGTTGAAATAGGTCTCCTGAAAGTAAGACCATTTATTACCATAGGTACGCAGGGTCTTGGTGCCCTGAAAGGTCTTCACGCGGAGTTGTTGCTCCTCGGGTAATTCTTTTTTATCGTCGACGTAGAGCGAAATCAATACAAAGTCGTCCTTGAGATACGGATAGACTTCCGGCTCGGGCCAGACGTGCTCTTCCATCTTCCGGCAGTTCACACAGGCATAGCCGGTGAAGTCCAATAAGACAGGTTTGTTTTGTTTTTTGGCGTAAGCCAGGCCTTCCTTCAAATCCTTGAAACAGGTCAATTGCTGCGGACAGTCGCAGGGCTTGAGATAACTGTAGCAAACGGGCGGCGCCAGACCACTCAGCAACTTCAGCGGGCGGTAGCTACCCATCTCTGGGTTTACCGTAAAACCGGTGGCCAGGTAAATAACGAAGGCCGCCGAGAGACCGCCCAGTATTTTTTGTACCAGCGGTATCTTCTGTCCCTTGCTATCGTGCGGGAAGCGAATGATCCCAAATAAATACAGGGCCAGGGCCGCAAAGATGACAATCCATAAACCCAGGAATAATTCTACTTTAAGGATACCCCAGTGCTTGACCATATCGGCATTCGAAAGGAATTTTAGCGCCAGTGCCAACTCCAGAAAACCCAGCGTCACCTTCACCGTGTTTAGCCAGCCACCGGATTTCGGCAGCGAACTCATAAAGCCGGGGAAGGCCGCAAAGATTCCGAAAGGTAAAGCCAGTCCTACACCAAAACCCGCCATCCCGGAAGTCAACTGCCAGGCACCACCGTCGGAAGACAGGGCCCCCACCAGCAAAGTACCCAGAATAGGGCCGGTACAGGAGAAAGAGACCAGGGCCAGCGTCAGGGCCATAAAGAAAATTCCAATGGCGCCTCCTACGCCCTCGGCCTGCGTGGATTTGTTGGTCCAGCTACTCGGTAGGGTGATTTCAAAGAAGCCAAAGAAAGAAAAGGCAAAGACCAGGAAGATCACAAAGAAGGACAGATTCAACCAAATATTGGTGGAGATCTGATTCAGAATATCGGGGCTGACCGTATCCAGTAAGTGGAAAGGCAGGCTCAATAACAAATAGACCAGCACGATAAAGCCACCATAAATAAAGGCATTGCGCGTGCCCTTGGCCCGGGTATTACTACGCTTGGTAAAGAAACTCACCGTCAGCGGAATCATCGGGAATACACAGGGGGTCAGCAGCGCAATCAAACCACCCAGAATCCCCAGGAAGAAGATACGCAGCATACTACTGTTCTTTTCTACCTTGGCCGACTCGGGTGTACAGGTGGCCATGGGGTTCTCCAGATCGGGTTTCGCCAAAGCCCCGTACAGGGTCTCGGTCGCTTCGTCTACCGCAACCGCTGCTTCTTTTTCACCTTCAATGGGTTCCAGCCCCAAAAGGGCTGCTCCCGTCACCGGTGTGAATTGATAGTAGCGATAATCGGGCGGCAGGCACATCTCATCGTCGCAGGTCATAAAGACCAATTCGCCCGTAATGGGTACATTCGGATCGCTAACTTTTATTTTTTGGGTGAAAATGGCCGGCCCTTCTACAAATTTCTTTACGTCAATACCAAAGATCTCATCGTAACCATCCTTTACTTTGGTCGCCGCTTCGGTTGTTGCTCCGACGGCCTGGTAGTGTGCACCTGCGTCTAGCGTGAAGGTGGTGGGAATGGGGCCATCTCCTTCAATCTCCTGAGCGTATAGCGTCCAGGGCTTGGCGAAGTCAGCGGTCCAAATCAACTCGTATTCCTGATTCCCCAGGTCATTTATACTGACGGACCATTGTACCGGATTTCGGGGACTGGCATCGGAGAGCAGCGGATCGTCGGAGAGTAAGGGGGGGGCATCCGTTTCGGCAGCGGCGCTTCCACCCGGTGCCGTGATCTTTAGGGAGAATTCATAATCCGTGGGCGGCAGGCACATCTCATCGTCGCAGACCATATAGGTAATATAGCCGTCAATCGTCTTAGGTAGATCGCTAAGCTTGACACGCTGCCGGATCACCGCCTGATCAAAGATCTTGGTCACATTCATCTGGAAAATATCGTCGTAGCCTTTCTTGATAATCCCTTCTTCGGTGCTTTTACCCAGGGTCTCCAGACCATCAGGACTAGTGAAATTCAACTGAGTCGCAATGGGACCATCCTCACTTTCCAGGTACTGCGAATAAATATTCCAGCCCGGATCGATCTCGGCCGTAAAGATGAGTTCGTATTCCGTATCGCTGACGGCTTCCCATTTGGCCGACCAACTGACCGGCGTAGGGAACTGCGCCTGGGCACTCAGGTAGGCGAAAACAAGGCTGACAAGTAATAATATTCTTTTCATGTTGATCTACTTCCTTTTCTTCTAAGACGCACAAATATACGAAGTGCTGCGGAGACAAGGCATGCCTTGTCTTTACTGTACTGCGATCGAAAATTCTGTTTCCCGGGGCGGCAAGCACATTTCGTCGTCACAGCACATAAACAGGACGGTGCCGCTGATCCATTCGGTACCTTCCGGTAAAAGTAAACGCTGTCGGATCTCCATTTTGTTTTTGTATTTGCTGATATTCATGCCAAAAATCTCGTCAAAGCCTTTCACCAGCTCACCGGATTCTTCGGGTTTCCCCAAAAAAGTAAAGTCTTCGGCTTCGTCAAAGGAGACCTGAGTAGCAATGGGGCCTTCGTCACTCTCGAGGTATTGGGAATAGACGTACCAGCCGGGATCGATCTCGGTGGTCATCAGTACGGTAAGGGTATCATTTTGATTTTCTTCGATGGAGAAGTCCCACTGTACATAGCTAGGCTGGGCTACAATAAAAGCGCCGAAAAATAGCAGGACGATGGTCAGGTAGTTGTGCTTACTTTGCATAGTCTGTTCTTGGGTTAAATGAAAGCGATTTAAACTTGAAATCGCCTACAAAGATACGGACCAGACACAGAAAGGATTGTGCTGACTGCGACAATAATAAAAGATTAACAAATTAGGCGCTGGGAAAAGCTAAGATCATTTCCCCAAATAAGACCGCAGGTCGTTGCGATTATAAGACTTGCGCAGGCGGCGAATGGCGCGCTCTTTGATCTGGCGGACTCGCTCCCGGGTGAGGCCGTACAATTCGCCAATTTCCTCTAAGGTCATAGATTTGTTTCCATTGAGACCGTAGTAGGAGGATAGTACTTCTACCTCGCGGGCAGAAAGGATAGACAGCCCTTCGGCCACCTCCGTTTTAAGGGATTGTTCCATCAGGCTTTCGTCGGGACTGGAATCTTCGTCATTGGAGATCAGGTCCAGCATAGTCGAGTCCCCATCGTCGCCCCCAATGGGTGCATCTACGGAGACGTGTCGGCCACTCCCCTTCAGCATATTCGCCACTTCTTTGGGGGTCACATCCAATAGCTCAGCCAGCTCTTCGTGAGTAGGTTCGCGCTCAAATTTCTGGACAAAGGAGACGTAAGCCTCATTCACCTTATTATAAGAGCCCAGTTTATTGAGTGGCAGGCGCACGATGCGGGAGTACTCTACAATAGACTGCAGAATGGATTGTCGGATCCACCACACGGCGTAGGAAATGAATTTGAAGCCCTTGGTTTCGTCAAAACGCTTAGCTGCCTTCATCAGGCCAACGTTCCCCTCATTGATCAGATCACTCAGGGAAAGTCCCTGGTTTTGATATTGCTTGGCTACGGAGACGACAAAACGCAGATTAGCCTTGGTCAGTTTTTCCAAAGCGTCCTTATCCCCTTCGCGAATTCTGCGCGCCAGCTCTGCCTCTTCTTCCGCCGTAAGCATCTGGATTTTCCCAATATCATTGAGGTATTTATCCAGGGCCAGACTCTCTCTGGCCGTGATCTTATTTGTGATTTTTAGCTGACGCATAATTTCAGGTATTTTGGGTCGATATGGTATTTAGTCCCTGAATATACAATATTTTTAAAAATCCAGACTCGAAACACTTCGACAATTTTTGGCTTTTGCCGAAAGGCAAGCAAAAAAATACCCAATAACACCGGAGCGCTATTGGGTATATATTCGATTTCCCTTAGGAAATTAGTCTTTTCTTCTTTCTCGCTTGCGGCGCTCTCCGCCACCGCCACCGTCGCCACCGCCTTCCGACTTAGGTAGCAGGGCTTTTCGCGAAAGCCGCATCTTACCCGTCTTCGGATCGATTCCGATCAGCTTCACTCTTACTTCGTCTCCTTCGCTGAAGTGATCTTCCACCTTCTCGATACGAGAATGAGAAATCTCAGAGACGTGTAGCAGACCACTCTTACCCAGGAAGTCAACGAAAACCCCGTAAGGCATAACCGTTTTCACAACGGCGTCGTATTCGTCTCCTACATCTGGCGTAAAGGTGATCTTCTTGATGCGATCTACCGCCGCCTGTACGGATGGTCCGTCTGAACTGGCAATACTAACGATTCCCTTGTTGTCGACCTCTTCGATATTGATGACCGTACCGGTTACTTCCTGGATCTCCTGAATTACTTTACCTCCAGGTCCAATCACCGCACCGATAAAGCTCTTATCGATCGTCAATTCGACGATACGTGGGGCATGCTCCTTGTAATCTTCCCGTGGCGTAGCAATCGTTTTGGACATTTCGCCCAGGATGTGCAAACGTCCCTCACGGGCTTGATCCAGTGCTGCTTCCAGTTGTTCGTATGGCAGACCGTCGATCTTGATATCCATCTGGCAGGCACAGATTCCCTCGTTGGTCCCCGTCACTTTAAAGTCCATATCACCCAGCGCATCTTCGTCGCCGAGGATATCACTCAGGATAGCCATTTTATCGCCTTCGGCAATCATACCCATGGCAATACCCGATACCGGTGATTTCACATTGATACCCGCATCCATCAGTGCCAGGGATCCGGCACAAACGGTCGCCATAGAAGAAGAACCATTCGACTCCATAATATCCGAAACAATACGAATCGTATACGGATTTTCTTCTGGCATCACCTGCTTCAGGGAACGGGCCGCCAGATTGGCGTGTCCTACCTCACGACGACCGGGGCCGCGCTGTGGCTTCACCTCCCCCACGGAATAACCGGGGAAGTTGTAGTGCAGGATAAAGTCTTCGTAATCCTGTACCAGGGCCGTATCGACCATTTTCTTGTCTAGCTTGGTACCCAGGGTCAGCGAAGTCAGGGACTGTGTCTCCCCACGGGTGAAGATAGCCGAACCGTGCGCTGCCGGCAGATAATCTATCTCCGTCCAGATATCACGCACCTCATTAAAGGCACGACCGTCCAGACGCACTTGCTCATCCAGTACCGTATCACGGATGGTTTGCTTTTTAATTTTTTCGTAGTAATAATCGATCAGTTTGGCCTGCTCTTCGAAAGCTTCCTCCCCCAAATCTTCGGTGAGTTTTTCGCGCATCTGCTCGTTGATCGCTTTCAGTTTTTCTTTGCGCTCTTTCTTATTGAGTGCCGAGCGGGTCATTTCTTTGACCGGCTCACTGATCAGCGCCGCCACTTTTTCCTTGATGGATTCATCTGCGGGTAGTGGCTCCACTTCGCGGTTAATAGATTTGTCACCTACCTTCTCCGCCAGATCCAATTGTGCCTGGCACTGTACTTTAATGGCTTCGTGGGCTACGCGAATGGCTTCCACCAGGTCTTTTTCCTGGCATTCCTTGGCCTCGCCTTCTACCATCATGACGTTATCCATACTCGCGGCGACGATAAAGTCCATATCGGCTTTCTCCAGATCGCTGCGGTTGGGATTGATGACGAACTCTCCCTTGATACGCGCCACTCTTACTTCGGAGATCGGCCCGTCAAAGGGAATATCGGACACCGTCATAGCGGCCGAAGCAGCCAAAGCGGCCATGGCATCGGGCAGTACTTCCGTCTCCCCTGAGATCAGGTTGAGAATGATTTGTGTCTCGTGCATATACCCTTCCGGGAAAAGTGGACGAATCGCCCGGTCTACCAGGCGGGAAATAATTACTTCGTAATCGTTTAATTTGGTTTCGCGACGGAAGAAGTTACCCGGCACGCGACCGGCGGCCGCAAATTTCTCTTGGTAATCTACCGAAAGCGGGAAGAAACTTTGTCCTTCGCGGGCTTCTCTAGCCGAAACGGCAGTGGCGAAAATCATAGTATCACCCATCCGTACGACGACCGAGCCGTCAGCCTGACTGGCCAATTTACCGGTCTCAATGGTAACGGTACGGCCATCAGGTAAGTCAAATGAGGTTGAGATTGGAATCTTTTGTCCCATAATCAGAAATAAAATTTAAAAATGTCTGAAAATACCCATCGTGCTTTCTCAAAACACAATGGAAAATGCGCTTCATCCGTCTCTGCGAATGAGCACTTTTTAGGCTAGCATTATGAGTCGTTTGAACGGAGTGTTGAGCCTTCCAAAATTGTCTTGCTCAAGCGTCGGCTAAGATAGTAAAAAATAAGGGATAATAAAAATAAAACAGGCTATGCTCGCAAAAGCATAACCTGTTTTAAATAAACACTGAAACAATGCTTATTTACGAATACCCAATTTCACGATCAAGTCACGATATTTTTGGATATCTTTTCTCATCAGATAGTTCAACAGAGCCTTGCGCTTACCTACTAGTGTCAGTAGGGTGCGACGGCAAGAATGATCTTTTCTGTTTTCTTTCAAGTGCTCAGACAGCTGCTGGATACGGTAAGTAAACAGTGCGATCTGCCCTTCAGTAGAACCGGTATTTTTTTCAGAGCCACCGTACTCTGTGAAGATTTCTTTCATCTTCTCTTCTGTCAAATAATTGGCCATAATTTTAATTTTTAACCGTTAGTGATCACATGAATCAGTTACAGCGGCCGCAAATATAAGACTTTTCCGGGAGAAAACCACCCGAGGCTTTATTTTACCCTTCTTTATGGGCTTTTAAAGCTTCGTTTAGACGGGGGACTACCTCGAATAAATCACCGACCACCCCGTAATCGGCCGCTTTAAAGAAGGGCGCTTCGGGGTCTTTATTGATCACCACAATTACTTTCGAACCATTGACGCCGGCCAGGTGCTGAATCGCACCGCTGATGCCCGCCGCAATGTACAGGTTCGGGCGAATCGCCACGCCGGTCTGTCCTACGTGCTCGTGGTGTGGACGCCAACCTACATCGGCAACCGGACGCGAACAGGCTGTTGTCGCCCCCAGTATATTAGCCAGATCCTCAATAATACCCCAGTTTTCGGGGCCTTTCATTCCACGACCGGCAGAAACGACCAGCTCAGCCTCCGGCAGGGGCACTTCCCCATCGATGGTATCCAGTGATTTCACGCTTAGTTTACTTTCCGGGACATCTACGCTAATACTTTCAACGGCGGCGGTATCTTCCGTCGCCTGCGGCTGGATGGCATTCCCCATCAGGGAAAGCAGTTTCAGCTCACTTTTCACCTCAAAGGTAGCAATCGCTTTACCGGAGAAGACCAGTTTTTGCACTTTAAAAGTTCCTCCTTCATGGGTGGGTATGGAATTCACGCCGGCTACCGAGCCCGCTTCGAAGCGCGCGGCCAGTCGTCCCAGCAGGGATTTACCCGTCGAAGAGTGATTGAGGATAAAAGCCTGGGCCGATTGTTGCTCAATGACCTGAGCAATAACGGCTGTGTAGACCTGACTGTCGAACTGATTCAGGCTGGCATCTGCCAGCTGCAGTACCTTCGTGGCTCCGTAATTTCCTAATTTTTCTAAATCGCTCGCTTCGCCCAGTACCAAAGCGGCACAATCGGTACCTAAGACTTTGGCCGTCTGGCTAGCGTAGTATACCGCCTCGTAGGCAGCTTTTTTTAATTTTCCGTTTTGATGTTCAGCAAGTACTAAAACCATAGTATTTATAATTGATCGGTTGGGGTGCAACCGGATGATGCAATAGGGTGATTATATGACCTTGGCTTCTTCGTGCAGCAGACGCACTAGTTCTTCCATATTTTCCGGATCAACTAGTTTGACATCTCCCTTTTCGGGTGGTAACTCGAAGTGTACCGCCGTTGCTTTGTCTTCGTAATCGCTGGCTTCCACTACTTTCAGCGGTTTGCGCTTGGCCATCATAATACCACGCATGTTGGGGATACGCTGCTCGGCCAGGCCTTTAGCAGCACTCAGTACAAATGGCAGAGCCACTTCTACCGTTTCCGTACCGCCTTCGATATCCCGCTTGATCACAGCGGTATTTTCATCACTCATCTCCAGGTGACTGGCGTAAGACAAGAAAGGTAAATCCAGGAATTCAGCCACCATAGCCCCTACCTCCGAGCCATTGTAATCGATGGTTTCTTTCCCCAGGAAGATGGCGTCGAAGTTTTCCGCTTTCGCAAAATCCGAGATTTGACGAGCCGTAAACAGGGCGGAAGCAGGTTCTGCATCAATGCGTACTGCTTCGTCGGCACCGATCGCTAAGCCCTTGCGCAGAGTGGAGTCATTGGCAGCGGGTCCGACGTTTAAAATCGTAACCGAACCCCCCAGTTTTTCCTTCAGTTCTAAAGCCCGAACCAAAGCATACCATTCATCGTAGGGATTCATGATGTACTTGACATCTTTGGTATCCAATTCGGACTGATCATCCGTAAATTTGATCTTAGTTGTCGTTTCTGGTGTTTTGCTGGCGCAAACAAGTATCTTCATGTTAATCAATTTTCAATGTAATTTCGCCAAAAATAATGCAATTAAACCGCTAACTTGTGAGAATTATGTCACATTTGCGCGACAAATATAAGGACAAATACGCAAGCTAGCGAATTTTCGCTAAACTATCTTTTTAACGATATCTGCCCCCTTTTAGTTTTTCAGAACGTCGATAAAATGAATTGAAATACCATGGCCGATCGATTAAATCAACTCTTACTCTTCCTCGAAGAAAATCCAAACTCTCCCTTTATCCTCTTTGCCCTGGCGAAGGAGTACGAAAAGCTGGGCAACCAGTCCCAGGCGGGACACCACTTTAAACAACTGGTGCAAGATCACCCCGAATACGTGGGTACTTATTATCACTATGGCAAGTGGTTGGAAGAGATGGAGGCACCGGAGGAAGCCCTCGATATCTACGCAAAGGGGATTGAGGTAGCCACCCAGGAAAAGGATCAGCACGCAAAAAGCGAATTGATGAATGCTAAAATGAATTTGGAGTTGGAGCTTTAAGCTTTTTCCAGAACCAATATCCAATAATCGAAGATCCAGCCCGGCTTGAGTTTTACCTTTTGCGTAAGCGAAAAGCCCTGCTGCTGTAGCAAAGCTTCGTAATCGGCTAAGCTGTGTTGATGCGGATGCAGGGCATCGCCGGGTAAGAGGCGAAACAACCACTTCAAGCCCCAAAAGCGGTGGGTATCAATACTGATGATTAGCTGTCCTTCTGGTTTCGTGGCTTTCGCCACAACGGAGATGCCCGCTCGGAGATCCGCCACGTGGTTGATGGCATTCAGGCAAAAAACGTAGTCGAAGAGCTTTGGGGCCTGGTAAGCTTCCAGCATCATCGTTTCGAAGTGTACCCAGGGGTAGCGTTCGGGACTGAAGTGCGCCAGCTTTTCGGCGTAAGCCGCCAGCAAGGGGTCTACGGCTACTACCTCACGCCGTGGCAAGATCATAAAGATACCGGCCGGACCACAGCCCGCATCCAGCACGTGCGCAGCGTCGGGAACTTCCAGGTCTAGCCGATCGAGCACCCGCTGCCAGTAGGCTCGCTTCGCCTCCAGGTACTCTTCTTTCCCTTTTTTACGCAAGTATTGCTGCCACCAGCGAATTTCCAGGAATTGGGCTAGTCGCCACTTGATACTCGTCTTTTTTCTGCCACTCCCCATAAAAAATGGTCTTTTTTAAACCACTGCGAAGATAAAAGCCTTTTATTGTAAAAAATAGATCTTTTTAAGCCAAATACATGTCATTCGAAAAAGGACAAGCCGTTAAATTAAAATTCGCCGATGAGAAAGGCGTCATCATCAGTATTGAAACCGATGGTAAGCTGAAAGTACGTCTGGCCGAATCCGGTGCAGAACTAGCCATCGCGCCGGAAGGACTGGAGCCCTTAGCCAATCCCGAATCGGTAGCCCCCAAAAAGCAGGCAGCCCCCGAACTACCGGAGGAATTCTCTTCCGACCAACTAAAAAACAAAGGGATTCAACTGGCCTTCGACCCCATTTTCCAGGGAGATGATGTACCTGAGAAATACCTGGTGCTCCTTATTAACGATACGCCACACGAAGTGATCTATCAGGCCAAACTAAGCCTGACCGGTGAAGAGGTCTTTAAAAAAATGGGTAAGATCAGTCCGGTCAGCATCCTACAGTTGGGCGATCTGTACTATGACGAGCTGAGTGACAGTCCCGCTATGGAACTGGACTGTTGTCGTATCACCACTGATGGTACCGGCGCTCGTCACCTAAAAAGCCTGAAAATCAAGGCCAAACAGTTTTTCAAAAATATCAAGCTGGTGCCTTTGCTGGATCGAAAAGTGCACCTCTATCAGGTCTTTAAAAACCTGGAGGCTCGTCGTAAAGAAGAAAGAGGTGAAGACCTCAAAACCTACACCCGCAAGCAGGCCCAACTTCAGGAAGTACCCAAAGATGCCAACCGAAAATTCTGGTCGCACGATGTTAAGGCCAAAGCCGAATTTAACAATGAACTGGATTTGCATATCGACCAGCTAGTCGATGATCCAACCGAACTCTCCAAAGCAGATATATTACATCTGCAGATTCGCACCTTCGAAGAATACATCGAAGAAGCCCTGAAATTGGGCGTAGACCGCGTCTTTATCATCCACGGTCTGGGGAAAGGCAAACTTAAGAATGCCATCGCCACCAGGCTGATCCAAATGCGCTTCATCAAAACCTTCAAAAACGAATGGCACCACAAATACGGCTGGGGAGCAACGGAGGTGATTTTTGATTGATTGACTTGAGCTGAAGTCAAAAAATGCTTATTTTTGACTTCAACTTAAGTCAAAATGGAAAAATTACTTACTGAGCATAATAAGTTAGTACAGTTTGTCCCAGATCATTTTTTCCGCTTTCTTTATAAGAAACTTCCGTGGGAAATAAAATGCCTTGGCCTAAGGGGCCCAAGAGGAACTGGCAAAACTACCTTGCTATTACAATATGCCCGCTTTGAACTAAAAAATTCGAAAGAACACCTCTACATTAGTATGGATCATCCATATTTCTTCGATAACAATTTATTTGACTTTGCAGATGAATTTTATAAAGCCGGAGGGAAAACGCTTTTAATTGATGAAATACATCGCTACCAGGACTGGTCAAGAGCACTAAAGTATTTATATGACGCTTATCCGGATATGCGCATCATTTTCACCTCCTCCAGTGCCCTGGATATATTTCGCGGTGAAGCGGACTTAAGCAGACGTGTTTCCGTATTTGATTTACCGGGGCTTTCGTTCAGAGAGTACCTTCAATTACAACATGATGTATCATTTCCCAGCTGGCCGTTGGAAGAAATTCTGGCGGACCCTGTTGCGATTAGTGCTAAAATCACCCAAAAAATTCGACCATTAGCGTATTTTGATGATTATCTACAATATGGTTATTTCCCGTTCTCTACCGAATACCCCCAAGAATTGTATAGCCAACAATTATACCGGGTAATTGAGGCAACCTTACTACAAGACCTAAGCTTTATTCAGCATTTTTCTATTGAAAATGTTCAAAAGATACAAAAACTTCTAGCAGTGCTGGCCGAGACGGCCCCTTTTGAACCTAATATCAGTAAGTTGGCAGAACGACTTGGCATGAGTAGAGATACCATAAAAGAATATCTTTTCCTACTGGGGAAAGGTAAAATATTAAACCTGCTTAGCCGTAAAGGTAAGGGGGTATCAGTACTCCAGAAACCCGATAAAATTTATCTGGAAAATACGAATTACGCTTTCGCATTAAAAGAGCGTCCGGATGTGGGAAATCTTAGAGAAACCTTCTTTTTAAACCAACTTTCCAACGCTGGCTACCCGCTTTATTACCCAGGGAAATCCGTTGACTTCACATTGGAAGATGGCACCTCCTTTGAGATTGGGGGCACTGGTAAAAAAGCCAGCAAAACACCGGCGGATTACACTGTCAAAGATGATATTATCAGTGGGTTTGGGCGGACGATTCCCTTGTATTTGTTTGGTTTTTTGTATTGAAGCCCCGGAGCTATTCGGCAAGTGAAAGCAAGCAAAAGAACAAAAAGATATCAATCAACCATCGATTTCCCACTGCGACCAAAGCTCCCAAATCATCCAACCCAGCATCACTACATACTCCAGCCCCACCACCCACAGGTTCTCGTGGTATTCCGCATAGCTATAATTGATGTAGGTCAGCCAGAGCAGGGCCGTCCAGACCAGGGGGAAGCGGTAGCGGGTGAAGATACTCAGGTAAAACATCTTTCCCTTCTTAAGAAAAGAAAACAACACAAACAATTTAAAATCAAAATATAACAAAGAAAAATAAAAAATATATATTACTAAAAACTCCATTTTTACAGGTAAAATCTCCGGAATTTTGTCCGGTAAGGTGTCAGGATTATTTTGTAGCTTTTTTGTTTTAACCCTGATAAAGCCCTTTCCTCATGACAAAAACTAGATCCATGACCCGTCAAGAATTAGCCGCCTTATATGGTATACATCGCAGAACGCTTGCCCGCTGGATGAAAGCAGAAGGAATTATCATTAAGCGTCGCTTATTACGACCAAAAGACCTGCAAATTATCTATGCTAAGCTGGGAAACCCCGATAATCAGGAAGCAAAAGAGTAAGGTTATCAGCCTTTTGTCTCAAAATGTCCCAAAAAGTAACAAAATTTCAGTTTTTTTTTTTTTGCAACTTTGTTTTGACAAGAACCTTATAGGGTTTATTCTATTT
>Ga0209938_1000179_pt1 | contig 33885 bp, 28 predicted proteins | sample SalPonR2_C_D1_MG_FD_185708 | JGI IMG/M metagenome (GOLD analysis project Ga0209938, IMG submission 185708) | Salt pond soil microbial communities from South San Francisco under conditions of wetland restoration - Salt Pond MetaG R2_C_D1_MG... ... | reverse complement strand
GGCACCGGCAGGGTCTTTTCCACGGGCACGGGCACGGACACTGGCACAGACATTGCAGCATTCCAGGCGTAAACCCGGGAAACGCCGCTCGGCAAGGCCGGACGGCAACCCGCCCGGGAACATACGGACAGACGCGACATGGAGGACGATTTGATGAGAAATTTCTTGGCGCTATTGTTGATCAGCGGCCTGGTCGCTTCCCCCGCCGCGGCCCAGGACGTCTATACCCAACCCGACGACACGTGGATCAGTATCAGCGGCGATGTCGAGAGCGTGACCGCAGACGCATTCGTCCTCGATTTCGACGGCGGGCTGATCACCGTCGAAATGGACGACGGCGACCGCGATGCGGACGCCTACAAGCTGGTGGCGGGCGATCGCGTGACGGTCTACGGCAAGATCGACGACGACCTCTTCGAGACACGCACCATAGAAGCCAGCAGCGTCTATGTCGAAAACATCGGCACTCGCTTCTTCGCCAGCCCGATCGACGAAGAAGATGCCCTGTTCGCGGTGACCACGCCCGTCGTGGTTTCCGAGGTCGTAGTCCAGGGAACGGTGACCAATGTGGGACTGGACCAGTTTGCGGTAGACACCGGCCTACGGGAGATCACCGTAGAAATCGACGAACTCGCCTATAACCCCCTCGACGACGAGGGCTATCAAAAGATCACCGAGGGCGACGTGGTAAGCGTGACCGGCAGCATCGAACCTGACTTCATGCAAGGCCGGATCGTGATGGCCGACTCGGTCGTCACGGTGCATAAGAGCTTATAGCCTTTCGATTGCACCTGGACGATGTAAATCTCCAGGGAACGCCCCGGGCGTGGATGTGCCCGGGGCTTTTTTTAAGCCTGGCCAACCGGCATCGTGGGCAGCCCCAGCCCCTCCTTGCGCAGCCGTTCGATCTCGTCACGCAGTTCCGCAGCCCGCTCGAATTCCAGCTCGCGCGCGTGCCGGTGCATGTCGGCCTCCAGCTTGCGCAGTTGCTTCATGAGCTGTTCCGGCGTCATGCGCTCATAGGCGGGCCGCGGCTCGGCCACCTTGCGCCTGCCTTTCTCGCGTCCCGGCTTCGCGCCCTCCTCGCGGGCGCCTTCCATCACGTCGGCAACCCGCTTGATGATGGTCTGCGGCGTGATGCCGTGTGCCTTGTTGAAGGCAATCTGTTTCTCACGGCGCCGCCCGGTCTCCTCGAGCGCGCGGCGCATCGAGCGCGTCTCCACGTCCGCGTAAAGGATGGCCTTGCCGTGGATATTCCGCGCCGCCCGCCCGATGGTCTGGATCAGCGAGCCCTCGGATCTCAGGAAACCTTCCTTGTCCGCGTCCAGGATGGCCACCAGCGAAACCTCCGGCATGTCCAGCCCCTCGCGCAGCAGATTGATGCCCACCAGGACGTCGAACTCCCCGCGTCGCAGGTCGCGGATGATCTCGCTGCGCTCCACCGTTTCTATGTCCGAATGCAGGTAGCGAACGCGCACGCCGTGCTCGGCCAGGTATTCCGTCAGGTCCTCGGCCATCCGCTTGGTGAGCGTCGTGATCAGCACGCGCTCCTTGCGCTCGACCCGCAGGCCGATTTCGGACAACACGTCGTCGACCTGGTGCGCGACGGGGCGCACTTCCACCTCCGGGTCCACCAGTCCCGTGGGCCGGACGACCTGCTCCACCACCTGGCCGGAGCGCTGCACCTCGTACTCGCGCGGTGTGGCTGAAACGTAGATCGCCTGGGGCGACAGGGCCTCGAACTCGTCGAAGCGCAACGGCCGGTTGTCCAGCGCCGAGGGCAGCCGGAAACCGAACTCCACCAGCGTCTCCTTGCGGCTGCGGTCGCCTTTGTACATGCCGCCGAGCTGCGGGATGGTCACGTGGGACTCGTCCACCACCAGCAGGGCGTTGTCGGGCAGGTAGTCGAACAGGCACGGCGGCGGCTCGCCCGGCTCTCGCCCGGAGAGGTAGCGGGAGTAATTCTCGATGCCCTGGCAGTATCCGAGTTCCTGGATCATCTCCAGGTCGAACATCGTGCGCTGTTCCAGGCGCTGCGCCTCGACCAGCTTGTCCGCGGCGCGCAATACCTTCAGCCGTTCGCGCAACTCCGCCTTGATCTCGTCGATCGCCGCGAGCAAGCGCTCGCGCGGCGTGACGTAATGGGTCTTCGGAAAGATGGTCGCGCGCGGCACTTTGCGCAGCGACTCGCCGGTCAGCGGGTCGAACCAGGAAAGCGTCTCGATCTCCTCGTCGAACAGTTCCACGCGCAGAGCCTCGCGCTCAGACTCCGCGGGGAAGATGTCGATGACCTCGCCGCGCACGCGGTAGGTGCCCTGCCGGAGATCCATCTCATTGCGGGTGTACTGCATATCCGCCAGCCGGCGCAGGATCGTGCGCTGCCCGATGCGGTCGCCGCGATCGAGGTGCAGCACCATGCGCAGGTAGGCGGCCGGGTCGCCCAGGCCGTAGATCGCGGATACCGTCGCCACGATGATGCTGTCCGGGCGCGACAGGAGCGCCTTGGTGGCCGACAGCCGCATCTGCTCGATGTGCTCGTTCACCGAGGCGTCCTTCTCGATGTAGGTATCCGAAGACGGGACGTAAGCCTCCGGCTGGTAGTAGTCGTAATAGGAGACGAAATACTCGACCGCATTGCCGGGAAAGAACTCGCGGAACTCGCCGTACAACTGGGCGGCCAGGGTCTTGTTGTGGGCCAGCACCAGGGTCGGGCGTTGCCGCTCGTGGATGACGTTTGCGATGGTGTAGGTCTTGCCCGACCCCGTGACGCCGAGCAAAGTCTGGCCGGCCAGGCCCGCATCCAGGCCGCCGATCAGCTTGCGGATGGCCTCGGGCTGGTCCCCGGCCGGTGAATAGTCGGAGACCAGCTCGAACGGGGGCGCGTCCTCGACCCGGGTGAGCGGTTTATCGGTCATCTCGCGGCAATTCCTACTGGACGGTTGCAGCCTTTCATTCCAACATGGCGATCCAGGGCCTGCTCCGGGACCGGACCAGGCGGGTATCCTGAGCGACCATTATGCACCAGGGAGAGCCTCGTGGAATTTCGACTGTCTGAACGCGTAAGCCGTATCAAGCCTTCGCCGACCATGGCCGTGACCGCCAAGGCGGCGGAGCTCAGGCGGGCCGGCCGCGACGTCATCGGCCTGGGCGCCGGCGAGCCCGACTTCGACACCCCGGAGCACATCAAGAACGCGGCGATCGAGGCCATCCGGGCCGGCCGCACGCGCTATACCGCGGTGGACGGCATACTCGAGTTGCGGGAAGCCATATGCGAGAAATTCCGGCGCGACAACCAGGTGGAGTACCAGCCCGACCAGGTGCTGGTGTCCTGCGGCGCCAAGCAGAGCATCTACAACCTGGCGACTGCGCTGCTTGGCCCGGGCGACGAGGCCATCATCCTGGCGCCCTACTGGGTGTCCTACCCCGACATCGTGCTGCTCGCGGATGCCGTCCCGGTCATCATTGCGGCCGGGCCTGAACAGCATTTCAAGGTCACGCCGGAGCAACTCGAGGCGGCCATCACGCCGCGCACTCGCCTGCTGATGATCAACAGCCCCAGCAACCCGACCGGTGTCGCCTATACCCGGGCCGAGCTGGAGGCGCTCGCCGAGGTCTTGCGCCGGCATCCGCAGGTGATCGTCGCCACGGACGACATCTACGAGCACATCTACTGGAGCCCGGAGCCGTTCTGCACCCTCCTGACGGTGGCACCGGACCTGCACGAGCGGGTGGTGACCATCAACGGCGTCTCCAAGGTCTATGCCATGACTGGCTGGCGGATCGGCTACGCGGCGGGGCCTCGAAAGCTGATCGCGGCCATGAAGAAGATCCAGGGCCAGAGCACCTCCAACCCGAACTCCATCGCGCAATATGCCTCGCTGGCGGCCCTCAATGGCGACCAGTCTTGCATCGCCGAGATGACGACCGCGTTCCGGAAACGCCACGATTGGCTGGTGGAAGCGCTGAACGGGCTGCCGGGCGTCCGCTGCCTGCCGGCTGACGGGGCGTTTTACGCCTTTCCCGACGTGAGCGACGCCATCGCCGCGATCGACGGAGTCGAGGACGACACTGGCTTTGCCGAATATCTGCTCGAGAAAGCCGGCGTCGCCGTGGTGCCCGGCAGCGCTTTCGGCGCGCCCGGCCACGAGCGCCTGTCCTATGCCTGCTCGATGGAGACGCTGGAAGAGGCCGTGCGGCGCATCAGTGGCGTACTGTAGGGTAAAAATGGGGAAGGGCCCCATTTCTTCGGAAATGGGGCCCTTCCCCATTTTCGGCGGCGGTTCATTCTCCTTGACACGATGTGCCGGGTTGCTCGAAAATTAACGGCTTGATCGGCATCGCATCCGATCCCGTTTTTCCCCGGTAGCTCAGTTGGTAGAGCGACGGACTGTTAATCCGTTGGTCGTTGGTTCGAGTCCGACCCGGGGAGCCAGGCAGCAGAAAAGGGCCGCGGATATATTCCGCGGCCCTTTTTTCGTTGGCGCAGCGTCGATCCCGGCTTGTTTCGTTCAACCCGCTGGCTTTCGCGACCCTCGGCGGTGATCCGAAGCATGCGGGTTTCCCGAGTGCCCGAACAGACAAGATACCGGTACTGTCTCGAGCCCGACCCCAGCAACCCAAGCTCCGCCGATGACAAACAATGGACAACGCTACAGCAGACGCCAGCTGACCGGCCTCGTGCTGGGGCCGGCACTTTGCGCTCTCTTGCTATTGTTGCCTGTGCCCGAGGGTATGGCCGAGGCTGCGTGGTCGACCACCGCGGTGGGGACACTGATGGCGGTCTGGTGGGTGTCTGAATCCATCCCGATTCCGGCAACGGCCCTGCTGCCGATCCCGCTTTTCCCCTTGCTGGAAATCGGCTCGGTTGGCGAGGCCACCGCGCCCTTTGCCAATCCGCTGATCTACCTCTTCATGGGCGGCTTCCTGATCGCCATCGCAATGCAGCGCTGGAACCTGCATCGCCGGATTGCGCTGGGCATCATCGATCGCGTAGGCACGCGGCCGACGGCCATCATCTTCGGTTTCATGCTTGCATCGGCTTTCCTGAGCATGTGGGTAAGCAATACGGCCACCGCGCTGATGATGCTACCCATCGGGATGTCGATCATCAGCCTGAGCAAGAGATTGCCCTCAACTACGACCGCCGAAAAAAAGGAACTGGATAATTTCGGCGTCGTGCTGGTCCTGAGCATCGCCTATGCTTGCAATATCGGCGGCCTGGGTACATTGATCGGCACGCCGCCGAACGCCCTTCTTGCGGCCTTCATGCTGGAGAATTACGGCGTCGAAATCGGCTTCGCAGAATGGATGCTGCTCGGCGTTCCCATGGTCGTTATCGGCATCGGGCTTTCCTTCCTGGTGCTCACCAGGCTCAGCTTTCCGGTGAACTTGCGCGAACTGCCGGGTGGTCACGACATCATCCACCAGGAGCGCGAGCGCCTCGGGCCGCTCTCGCGCGAAGAACTCAAGGTCGCGACCGTCTTCGTCGCCGCGGCCGGCCTTTGGATTTCCCGGCCCCTGCTGCAACCCTATGTTCCCGGCCTGAGCGACGCCGGCATCGCGATCGCCGCCGGGCTCGCGCTTTTCCTGATCCCCGTCAACCTTTCCAAGGGGGAGTTCCTGCTCGACTGGAAAGCGACCAGCGAACTGCCCTGGGGCATCCTCATCCTGTTCGGCGGCGGCCTGAGCCTGGCGTCGGCGGTAACTCGCACAGGCGTGGACGACTACATCGGCCTGCTGGTCACTGGCTTCGACGCCTGGCCTACATTGATCTTGTTGGCGTTTTCGGTGCTGGTCATCCTTCTGCTGACAGAGATGACCAGCAATACGGCGACTGCCGCGGCATTTCTTCCGGTATTGGCGGCGGCAGCCATCGGCGTGGGGGAAAACCCGCTGTTATTCGTGATACCCGCGGCGCTGGCCGCATCCTGCGCCTTCATGTTGCCGGTCGCCACGCCGCCGAACGCCATCGTTTACGGCAGCAAACTGCTGAGCATTCCGGTAATGATCAGGGCGGGTGCCTGGCTGAACCTGCTGTTCATCGGCCTGGTCATGCTTGCGGCTTACACGCTGATGCTGGCTGTGTTCAGCATTCAGCCGGGGGTGGTTCCGGCCTGGGGCCTGGGCGGCTGAGCCTCGGGACTGGCGCGCCTATTTTTCGGCGACCGGCTCATGGTCATGGGTGTGGCCATGCTCATGCTCATGACCGTGATCGTGCTTGCCGTGGCCCGCGCTACGGCAGCGCTCGCAGTCCACCCATGCGGACTCGCCCTCGATGTAGTGTTCTTTCTTCCAGATCGGCAGACGCTGCTTGAGTTCGTCGATGACGTAGCGACAGGCCTTGAACGCCTCGTCGCGATGCGGCGAGGCCGCGCCCACCCAGACGGCAAGCTCGCCCACCGCAAGGTCGCCGACACGGTGCACGCAAGAGAGGCGCACCGGGCCGAAGCGGGACTCGGCCTCCTCGAAGATCTTGAGTCCCTCATTCACCGCCAGGTCGGCGTATGCCTCGTAGTGCAGGCCCGAGACAGCACGGCCCTGGTGATGGTCGCGAACCCAGCCTTCGAACGCCGTGTATCCCCCGCAGCCCGGGCTCATCAGTTCGCGGCGCAACGGCTCTACTTCAATGGGATCCTGGCTGATGGAAAATTTCATGGCTAGCCTCCCGATACCGGCGGAATGAACACCACGCGGTCACCCGCATGCAGGGGCGCGTCCCAGCTGGAGAATGCGTCGTTTAGCGCAACGCGCAAATGGCGCGGTTCCGTATCGAAGGAATGGCGCCCCTGGAGCTCGGCCCAAAGCTGGGCGGGTGTTTCCGCGGAAGTCTCCACCTTCTCCGAATCGCAGCCGGCCCGCTCCCGAAGCCACGCGAAATAACTTACTTCCACCTGGACCATCAGTCGCTCACCCTCCAGTCGCCGCTCTTGCCGCCTGTTTTTTCCATCAACCTCGTTTCCCGCAGGACCAGGCCCTTGGACAGGGACTTGCACATGTCATACACGGTCAGCGCCGCGACACTCGCGCCGGTCATCGCCTCCATTTCCACGCCCGTACGCCCGTGCAGGCTGACGCGGCAATCGATGATCGCCTCATCGCCCTCCATGCGGACGTCGATGTTGCAGTCCTCCAGGCCCAGCGGATGACAGAAGGGGATGAGCTCATGGGTGCGCTTGGCCGCCATCACCCCCGCCACTATGGCGGTGTGGAAAACCGGTCCTTTGGCGGTCGCAAAATCCCGCTCGGCAAGCGCGCTCGCCGCCTCGGGCGGAAAGGCGACTGTCACCCTGGCGTGCGCGGTGCGGTGCGTTACCGTTTTTCCGCCCACGTCGACCATGCGCGGCTGCCCGCGCTCGTCGAGGTGTGTCAGATCCTCGCGGTTCACGGAGCTAACCGCCGATGTAATACATTTCGATCTTTTCGACCCGCACCTCGCGGCCGCCTTCCGCGCGCAGCTCGCTGTAGCGGTCGCCGCGGTTGCCCCACACGCCGTCGATGATCCTGCCGAGTTCCGCATCGTCCACGCCGCTGCGCATCGGCCCGCGCAAGTCCGTGCCCCGGGCAGCGAACAGGCATGTGTAAATGCCACCGTCCGAGGAAAGGCGGGCCCGCGTGCAGTCGCCGCAGAACGGCTGCGTGACCGAGCTGATGAAGCCGATCTCCCCGGCGCCGTCCTCGAACTCCCAGCGCTCGGCGACTTCGCCGCGGTAGCCGGCCTGCACCGGCCGGATCGGCCAGCGCGCCTTCACCTGGTCCACCAGTTCCGCGGACGGCACGAGTTCCCGCTCGTCCCACTTGTTCAGCGTGCCGACGTCCATGTACTCGATGAAACGTACCACCACGCCCGTGTTGCGGAACCGCTCCAGCAAGGCATAGATGCCCCGCTCGTTGAGTCCCCGCTGCACCACCGTGTTGATCTTGACGGGCTTCAGCCCCGCCTCGATGGCGGCATCAATACCTTCCAGGACCCGCTCCGGCGTGCCGCGACCGCCGCTCATGCGCCTGAACGTCGCTTCGTCCAGGGCATCCAGGCTGACGGTGACGCGATCGAGGCCCGCGCCCTTAAGAGCCGCCGCATGCTGGGCGAGCAGAATCCCGTTGGTGGTGAGAGCGAGGTCCTCGACGCCCTCAATCAGGCTCAGCTCACTGATGAGGTCGACCAGCCCCGGACGCAGCAGGGGCTCGCCGCCGGTGAGTCGCAGCTTGGTCACGCCGCGCGCCACGAACAGGCGCGCAAGCCGGACGATCTCCTCGAAAGAGAGGCGCTCGTCCGAGTGCAGGAACTGGAAGTCGCGGTGGTACTGGTCCTCCGGCATGCAATACGGGCAACGGAAATTGCAACGGTCCATGACCGAGATCCGCAGGTCGCGCAGCGGCCTGCCGCGGCGATCCTGGAGCTCCACGGGGTGGATCGACTTCGTGTCCGATCTGTCAGTTTTTGGATCCACGCACTACCCTCTTTTCGATATTATTGTTCAATTATCGCATGTTGCGCGAGACCGGGGCTAGCGGAGCCCGGGTCCGCCACTGACGCGCTCTAAGAGAACATTCTAGTAAGAAAAACAGCCTTGCGAGCGGCTGTCGGGGGGGACCAGCGAAAAGGGCGTCCTCGCTGGACGCCCTTTTCGCTCCGGTACACTGCGATGCGGCCGCTTACTCCTCGTCCTTGACCAGGTTGTAGCGGAAACCCAGCAGGAACACGTCGATATCGTAATCCAGCGTCTGGGCGCCGAATGTCAGGACGCTCGGGATCGTGGCGGGGCCGACGCCATCGATGGCCCAGTCGTCCGCGTCGAACTTCTCCCAGCGCCAGCCGGCATTCAGCGTCCAGCGGGGATTCACGTGCCAGTCGGCGTTCAGCTGGAAGCCCTTGAGTTGCGACCGCAGGGTGGGGAATGCGTCCGGGTTGCCGCCCAGCACGGTCGCCACGCCGCTGTCTCCCTCGCTTTCCGCCTGCATGAAGTCGGCGCGCAAGTCGAGCTTGCCGTCCGCCAGGCCGGGCCAGTTAAAGGCGACACCATGCACGTCGTGCCGGTCCTCGGTGCGAGCCTCCCAGTTGGGCGGCGCCGTGTTCGGTACCGCGAAGCTGGCCGCGCCGACGGTCCGCGAGTCGTAGGTATCGCGGCTGAAGTAGGCGGTGACGACCAGCGCTTTGCCCAGCTGAATGCTGGCGTCCGCGCTCAGCTGGTCGTAGTCCGCTTCGACCAGGCCCACCTGGCTCTGGTCATACTCGTCGCGCGCGTCCTCGTAGCGCAGGGCGAGATTGAAACGCGGCGCCGGCGTGAACTCCGCCTGCACCTGCACGAGGTCGCGCTCGCGGTCCGCAAGATAGTACTTGCGTAGCAAGGGATTCTGCTCGGCGCCCAGGCCCGTAGAGGGAATAGCCTGGTACTCGGAGGCGTCGCGCGACCCGTCCTCGAGCCGGAAACTCAATGCCAGGGCACTGACCGGACGGAAGCTGAGACTCCCCCAGAGGGTGTCTTCCTCAGTGGTTTCGACATTCTGGAAGTCGCGCTCGCGCTCGCGCTGTTCCCAGCCGGCCGCGGCACTGAGCCGCCGATTGAAGCGGTAATTCGCGCGCAACAACAGATCCTGGTCCTCGAAGCTGTACGCGGGATTGCGGAACGACAGCGTCTGGAACGAGTCTGCCTGCACCGCGGCCCAGTCGTATTGCCCCGATTCGTTGTCACGCTCGTTGTAACGATATTCCGCGGACACCCGCAGGGCATCGGCGGGACGCGCCGTCAGGCGCACGCTCGCGTTGGTGGTGTCGGCACGTCCGTCGAAAGCCTGGACCGGGAGCGGCTGGCCCGCGATCGCAGGATTGATCGTGTATTGCAGCAGCGCGTCTTCCTGCTCCATGCGGCCGCGGGCATAGCTCGCGTTGAGCGTGGTGTCCCAGGTGGCGAAGCGGTAGACGCCGGAAAGGCGACCCTGGTGGTAACGATTGTCGGGCGCCATCGCCATGCGGCCACGGTCGGGCCCGGTGAACGGGTTGTCCCAGGTCAGGGAGGTGTCCTGGTTGCTGAAAAACGAGCCGTAATAGCCGAGGCGCACGTTCCAGTCCTGGCCGGCATACACCAGCGCGGCGTCCACCTGGTCGGTCTGGTAATCGAGGGGCTTGACCAGGTCCTCGGCGGTTCCCAGGAAACTGCCCCAGGTCAGGCCGCGGCCTTCCTTCGTCTGGCGGGTCCATTCCGCCTCGTAACGCAGGCGCGCGGACTGGACGAATTCCAGTCCCAGCCCGGCCGTTTCACGGTCCCAGCCAAGCTCGAAATCGCGCAGGTTGCCCTGCAGGGCCGACAGCTCGGAAGTGAAGTTGCCGCGGACCCAGTTGCTCGGCAGCGTCAGGCGACTGCTGCCCAGGCCCTCGTAAACGGTGCTCACGGAGTCGTCCAGCCGTCGCGGCAACTCGTCCCAGGACAGGTCCACGGTCCAGCGCCCCTGGCGTCCCGCCTGCAGCGCGAGGGAACGGGAGTCCAGCCCCAGGTCGCGGGCATCCAGCGTGATCGCGTAGCCGCTGCCGGCGCGATAGACCATGTCGGCCCCGGCGTTGATCCTGGTGCCTTCCTCGTCCAGCCCGGTGTAGTCACCAAAACGGGCCGAGTCGTCCGACACATCGATCGCCGACGCGCCGGCGTCGCCTGACACGCCCTTTTCCGGGAACGGGCAGAAGCGGCATTTCCAGTTTTCGAAATCGGGCATCTCCTGGGCATTCGCCACGGAGCCCGCCATCACGCCAGTCCCCAGCAGGGCGGCGATGACAACCTTGAGAGTACGGTTCGTGTTCATCATGGGCCTCCTGCGACGCTCAGCGCATCAACGCCTTGCCGGACGGGTGGTTCGAGCCATGCACCTGCGTATGGCAGTTGAGACAGTTCCCGCCCAGCAGGTATGGCGAGGGCGTCCCGTCCGGCAGTCCGCTCGTGTCGTAAGGCACCGAGGGGTGTCCGCTTGGCGTGTGGCAGGACTGGCAAAGCTGCGGCGGGCGACGCGTCAGCATGGCCGGGTGCACCGCGCCGTGCGGGTCGTGGCAGACGCTGCAGTCCTCCACGACCGGCGCATGCTCCCACACCAGCGGCCCGCGCTTCTCCGCGTGACAGTCGTAGCAGGTTTCATTAAGGGTGGCCCGCTTCAGCAGCGAGTCGTTCGCGGTGCCGTGCGGATTGTGGCAGTCCGTGCAGGCGAGCGCGCCCTGCCGCACCGGGTGTGCCGAGGGCTTGAGGAAATCGCTCTTCACTTCCGCATGGCAGGCGTAGCACGCTTCCGACTGGGTGCGCGAATCCAGCACCGCATCCTCCGGCGTGTGCAGCGAATGGCAATCGGCGCAAGCCACCGTGTTGATGTCGTGCGCGCTGCCCGCCCACTGCTCGCCCACGTGACCGTCATGGCATTGCATGCACATGCCGTTCTGGACTGCCACGGGCGTGTCGGCTTCAGAGCCGAAATTGTAGATCGGGGGTCGCGGGTCGCCGCGCTTCACGCGCCCGGCATGCGCGCCGCCGGGGCCATGACAGGCCTCGCACTGCAGCTGCTCCTCGCCGAAGGGTGAGCGCGCATCGTGGGGATTGCCGTGCGGGGTCTCGAAGATCCCCATCAGCGGCGGCTCCCACCGCCGGTGGCACCCGATGCAGTTGTCCGCGCCGCGGGCGCTGAAACCCGGTTCTTCATCCTGGCCCCATGCCAGTTCGGCGACGCCGAGCAGCAGCAGGGCCAGTATCATCACGGCAAATCTTGACAGCATCTTATTTCCCTTCCGATGAGAGAGTCGCGGCCCGCGCCTCGTTCAGCGTGAGAGCCCTGATACACGGGAAAGGCCGGGATCGCCCCGGCCTCGCCCTGGAAATTCCGAGGTCCGCGGCCCTACAGCCCGTGCACCTCGCCCACATCCGCGATCTTGCCTTCGCCGTGGCAGACGGCGCAGGTCTCGATGTAGGCCGAGCTGCTGGTCGTCTCCAGCATTTCCTTGGTGATGGTCGCATCCGTCTCGTCCGGGATGTAACCGCCGTTCTGCTGCATGTGCACACGCGCAAGGTTGGCGCTGGCTTCCGGCGCCGAGCGATGGCAGGACCAGCAGGCGGCCGCGGTCGGCGTGATCGCCACGTCGTCGCGCCAGTCGGAACGATCCACGCCGGTGTTGATGGTCACCGAGCGCGCCGTCGAGGGCGAACCGTAGAAGGTCCCCGGCTCATGACACGCATTGCAGTTCGCCAGCGGCTGCGGATAAGTGACCTCGCTGTAATCGTGCGGCTGGTTGCCGAAGCCGTAAGCGGCGTACTGCGCGGCATGGATGCCGTGCACCATGAAGCGGAAATCGATCGCTTCCTCGCCCTTGCCATCCAGCGGCGACGGGTTCGCCCAGTCGAAACCGGCCCCCTCGCGCCGACGGACATCCGTGGCGTCGGGATTGTGGCAGGTGGCGCACAGCTGGACATTGTCCGTGCGGTTGGCGCCGTGGAAGGCCAGCTGCTCGTGGCAGTCGTTGCAGCTGTCGATCACGGCGATGGTCCGCCGCGGCGTGCCCGGGAACAGCGTGGCGCCCTTCACCGGCACACGATCGCCAAAGACGCCGTCACCGTCGAAATCGCCAATCGGGTGGCCTTCCAGCGCCACGCCGATCGAGCCCTCGACAAAGGCCGGCACGGCCATGCTGGCCGTCACCGTGTAGCTGCCGTCCTCGTTCTGCACCGCATTGGCCTGCAGGTAATCGAGACCCAGGCCCAGCGGCTGCGCCGGCGCGCCGCTGTCGACCGTCGCGCTGCCGCTGCCCTCGTTCGAGTAGTCCGTCGTCGGCCACGCGATATCGATGGTCAGCGAAGCGCCGCCGGTGGTGAATTCCGGATCCGCGTTGATGTCGTAACGCGTCCCGTCCGCCGGGTTGTTCACCGCAAAAGTGATCACCGGCGTCTCCCCGGGCAGGAAGTCCGTCACCTCGATCAACTCGTACTCGAACTGCTCGCGCGCGACCTTCGCGGCCAGCTTGGCGCCGGCCAGGTGGTTCTCGGCATTGCTGCCGGCCACGCCGCCCTCGGCGTGACAGTTCACACAGGTACCGTCCTGGATGGGGCTGCCGAAATCATGCTGGTAGGCGTAGATCGCCTGCCCCGTCACCGGGTCGGGATCCCCGCTCAGCAAGCCTTCAACGTGGCAGCCACCGCAGGTCGCCGCCGAGGCGGTGGAGAGCCAGTTGTCGCCGGCGGGAGAGGCATCGGACTCCATGTGGCAGTTTTCGCAGAACAGCACGGACTGCGGGTAGGTCACTTCCGAATAGTCATGCTCCGAGCCGCGGAAGCCGTAAATAACGTAGGGTATCGCGCGATTCGAGCCGGCATGGATCGAGTGCGCCATGTAGGCCATATCCACCGAGTCGCCGGAATCAGGATCGATGCTTCCGGGATTGTGGCAGGTCACGCAGTATTCGACCGTGACGCGCGGGCCGCCATGCAACTCGAGGCGTTCGTGGCAGCTGTTGCAGTTCTCATTGGCCGCAACGACTCGTGCGAGCGGCACGGCCTCTCCGGTGGCGGGCACGAAGTCGTAAACCGGGTTATCCGGGAACAGCTCGCTGCCCAGCCCCGACATCCGCATCTCGAAACCCACGCGGTGGGTCAGTTGCGGCTCGTAGCTCACCGCAACGGGAGAAGTGACCGCGGCCGGGTCGGTGGCATAAGTGTAGCGATAGCGGCCGTCACCCAGTTCTTCCAGCGTGCCGTCGGCGCCCGATTCGGTGGTCGCCTGGAGGGCCTGGGGCAACACCTGCGGTCCGGCGCTGCCCTGCTGAATGCGGTTGATGTAGCTCACCCATTGCGCCGGCTGCCCGTTTGCCGCGGGCACGAGCTTGTTCAGCGTGAAGCTCATCACGCCGGCGTCCGCCTGGCGCACCACGCCGCCGCCGGCGGTCTTGAGCGTGAACTCGATCACCGGGGGGCTGGCCATGGTCGCAGCCGTGATTTCCGCGACGATTCTCCCCGCCGCCTCCACCTGCGCCGGCGTCACCAGGCTGCCGTCACCCAGGAAAATGTCGATATCGCCCGCGGCAGGGGGGCCCGGAGGGCCTTCGGGACCGCCCGGCCCGTCCGCGCCCGGCGGACCCGCGGGACCCGCAGGACCCTGGCTGCCGTCATCGCCGCTGCAGCCCGCCAGGGCCAGTGAAAAGCAGGCCAGCGCCAGCAGCGCGGGCAGCGTCGAAAAACGTCTACAAAAACCAGTCATCAGCGTTTCCCCGTCGGTTGTCTCGAGCGCGCCAGGTGCGGCACGAGCGCGCCGGGACCTCACCCGATGCGCCAAGTGACTATTTCAGAGCATGGGGAATCGCGCGGTTATCCGGACATATACCTAAGCGACGGAACTTCCTTGCGCCGCAACACCACAGATTCGCCGGCCACGGACCGATGCCTGCCGGCCGCGGAGTTCAGGTAAACGCCGGGTTCGCCGCTAGAGTTGCGCCAGGCGCCGTCGGAACGCTTCGCCGAGTTCCGGGTGCTTCAGCCCGTAATGCACGGTCGCCTCGAGATAGCCGAGCTTGCTGCCGCAATCGAAGCGCCGGCCCTCGAAGGCATGGCCGTAGACGGGTTCTTCGTCCAACAGCCGGGCGATCGCGTCGGTGAGCTGGATCTCGCCGCCGGCTCCGGCCTGGGTTTCTTCGAGCAGGTCGAAGATCCTCGGCGTGAGGATGTACCTGCCCACCACCGCCAGGTTGGACGGGGCATCCTCCGGCGCCGGTTTTTCGACGATGCCGCGCAAGCGCCGCAGGCCGGCTTCCGCGGGCTCTCCGTCGATGATGCCGTACTGGCCGGTCTGGTCGGCGGGTACCTCCTCCACGCCCAGGACGCTGCCGCCGCGCTCTGCGAAAATGGCGGCCATCTGGCCCAGGCAGGCTTGCGGAGCGTCGATCAGGTCGTCCGCCAGGTGAACGAAAAACGGCCGGTCGCCAACCACCGGGCGGGCGCACAGCACAGCGTGCCCAAGCCCCAGCGGCTCGCCCTGGCGGACGTATATGCAGTTCACGTGGGGCGGAACGGTATTGCGCACCATTTCCAGCAGGTCGGTCTTGTTCTTGCTCTCGAGCAGCAGCTCGAGTTCGGGGTCCACGTCGAAATGGTCCTCGATCGCCCGCTTATGGCGCCCGGTAATGAACACGAGGTTGGTCGCCCCGGCGGCAATTGCCTCTTCCACCGCGTACTGGATGAGCGGCTTGTCGACGATCGGCAGCATTTCCTTGGGGCTGGCCTTGGTGGCGGGGAGAAAACGGGTGCCCTTGCCGGCCACCGGAAACACTGCATAACGGATTTCCTGGCTCACGCGACGCCTCCTGCGTGCTGTCATTCCCTGGCCGGGCATGCTGTCACAAGGGCGCCGTGATGCGCAATCTCCGCATGCAACGGCCGGGCGACGGCCAGGCGCGGCCGCCGCCCGGCATGGCGCTCAGCGCGGCTCTTCCGCGGGCTCCACCTGCAGGAACTCGCGGTTGTCCTCCAGCACGCGCTCGCCGATGCCGCGCACCAGCACGATTTCATCCGGCGAGCTGAAGGGTCCGTTGGCCTCCCGCCAGGCGACGATCGCCTCCGCCTTGGCGGGCCCGATGCCCTTGAGTTCCCGTGCCAGCGTCTCGGCGTCGGCGGTGTTGAGGTCCACCGGTCCGCCCCAGGCGAGCGCCGGCAACAAGGTCAGCATTCCCAGCAAGTTTCTTGCGAATCGCATCATGTCGAACTCCCTTTGACAAATGTGCGCGACCGGACTGGTCGCGACAGACATCGTCCGCCGGCGAGGCCAGCGAGGGGAGACGGAATAAGCGGTGTTTGCGCCCGTTTTCTCAGCGACCGGCGCGCGGATCGAGCATCGCCTCGAAATGAAACTTCGTGACGGGCCGGGTCGAATCCCAGGTCCGGCAGCTCGGGCACTGCCAGTACAGCGCGTTGCCGGAGAACCCGCACACGCCGCAGCGATAGCGCGGGCTGACCTTTGCGATCCGTCGCATTGCCCGGCTGATGCGACGCACGGCCGCTTCGCGGCCACCGTCATTTTCGAGCGTCGGCCGCAAGGTCTCGAGGATTTCCGTCAGGATCGGGTTGCTCTCGATGAACTCGATGATGCACTGGCGCGTCACCGGGTCATCGAAATCGCCCTCGGTGATGGCGGCAAACGCGATGCCGGACCGCCATGCCGGATGGCGCTCCAGCGCGTCGGCCAGCCAGCGCTCGAAGGCCGCGGCCTTGCCCAGTTCCACGTAACTGCGCCGCAATTCGGGCAGGACATCAACCAGGAACCCGCCCTCCTGCTCCAGCGCCTGCTGGTAGAGCCGCACGGCGAGCTGGTGATCGCCTTCACGCTGCGCGATGGACGCGCGCATCATCGCCCCCCGCACCATGTTGCGATCGGCGCCCTGGGCGCGTTTCAGCCAGTATCGCGCCGCGTTCAGGTCGCCGCGCGCAATCGCCTCCTGGGACAGTTCGCAACAGTAATGCGCCACCACCTCGCCGCTTGCATGTCGCGAGATCGAGACCAGCTGGTCCATGGCCCCGATCGCTTTTTCCCAGTCGCGCTGCAGCTCGTAGATGCGTACCAGGCCGCGCAGCCCCTGTTCCCGCTGGGCCGTGCCGCGGGCCACCTGCGCATAGACCTGCTCGGCGCGATCGAACAGCCCGGCCTTGAAATAATCTTCAGCGAGCTCGTTCAGTGCGCGAGCGCGGGATTCGCGCGGCAGGTCCGGCCGGGCCACGAGGTTCTGGTGGACCTTGATGGCACGCTCTGTTTCCCCGCGCCGACGGAACAGCGCGCCGAGCGCAAAATGGGTATCGACGGTGTCCGCATCCATGTCGACCATGCGGATGAATACCTCCAGCGCCTTGTCCGGCTCCTCGTTGAGCAGGTAGTTGAGGCCCTGGAAATACTCGGCGCTGAACGGTCCCCCGGTCCCCGGGCTGGCAGCCGGGCGAGTGCGCCGGGCAAAGTACCAGCCGAGCCCGGCGGCCGCGGCGAACAGCAGCAGCAGCAGGAAGCTGTCAGTTGCGCTCATCCGGCACCGGGCCAGTGGCTGGCGAGCCTTTGCGCAGCTGCGCCCGCAGGCTGCGGCGCTCGGCCAGCAGGCGCATTATCCAGCCAAGCGAGGAAACCAGGCCGAACAGCCAGCCCAGCGCAACGGCCAGCACGAGCGCCAGCCCCAGCGGCGTCTGGAAAGAGGCGAAACCCAGGTCGAGCTGGATCGCGACGGGGTTCAGGGACGTGAGCAATGCCGAAGCCGCCAGTGCGGCGACGAACACGATGATGGTCAGGATTCGCTTCAGCATGACAACCCGCCTGGTAGGCGCCCGGAGGCTTTACAGGCGGGATTGTATCAGCGGGTGACGATGGGGGTGGGGGTGACGCCGGGATGGCGCCGGCATGATCCCGGCGTGAGCGGTTCAGGACCGGATCGGCTGGTCCCGGCCGGCGTTGACGCGCTCGCGCAGGTCCTTGCCCGGCTTGAAATGCGGGACGTGTTTCCCCGACAGCGCGACGGCTTCGCCGGTCTTGGGATTGCGGCCGATGCGCGGCGGGCGGAAATGCAGCGAAAAGCTTCCGAAACCGCGGATCTCGATGCGCTCGCCGCTGGCGAGACTGTTGCTCATGATTTCGATGAGGTGCTTGACCGCCAGTTCCACGTCCTTCGCGTTCAGGTGGTTCTGGCGTCGGGCGATCGCCTCGATCAGTTCAGACTTGGTCATGTCATCGATCCGTCTTTGGCCCCAATCACTGCCCCTGTTCGCGAACCCGAAAGGCGGGCCGCCGTCTGGCGGCCCGCCCCCGGTATCGGTCAGGAGTTCTCCTGGCTCGAGATCTGCTCCTTGAGCAGATCCCCGAGGCTGGTCCCGGTCTTGGAATCAGCCTTCTTGTAGCTTTGCACCGCTTCCGCCTCTTCCCAGGCTTCCTTGGCCTTGATGGACAGGGAAATCTGGCGGCTCTTGCGATCCAGCCCCGTGAACCGGGCCTCGATCTCTTCACCCGGCTTGAGCACTGCCCGCGCGTCCTCGACGCGATCCCTGGAGAGCTCCGAAGCGCGGAGGTAACCTTCCAGGCCGCCGACATCGACGGTGGCGCCCTTGGGATCCACCTCCGTCACGGTGCCCTTGACGATGCTCCCCTTCGGGTGCTCCGCGAGCCACGCCGACATCGGGTCGCGGTCCATCTGCTTCACGCCGAGGGAAATGCGCTCGCGCTCGGGATCGATCGAGAGCACCACGGCCTCGACCTCCTCGCCCTTGCGGTAGTTGCGCACCGCTTCCTCGCCGGGGAGTTCCCAGGACAGGTCGGAGAGATGAACCAGGCCGTCGATACCGCCGTCCAGGCCGATGAAGATGCCGAAATCGGTGATCGACTTGATCACGCCGCGGACCGTGTCGCCCTTGTTGAAGCTGGTCGCGAACTCGTCCCAGGGGTTCGGCATGCACTGCTTGATGCCGAGCGAGACGCGGCGACGCTCCTCGTCGATCTCCAGCACCATCACCTCGATCTCGTCGCCGATCTGCACCACTTTCGACGGGTTGACGTTCTTGTTGGTCCAGTCCATCTCGGAGACGTGCACCAGTCCCTCGACGCCGTCCTCGATCTCGACGAAGGCGCCGTAGTCCGCCAGGTTCGTCACGCGGCCGAAGAGCCGCGAGTTGGCCGGATAACGACGCGCGATGTCCTGCCAGGGGTCCTCGCCGAGCTGCTTCAGGCCGAGCGAAACGCGGTTGCGCTCGCGATCGAACTTCAGCACCTTGACCTGGATCTCGTCGCCCACGTTGACGACTTCCGAGGGATTCTTCACGCGCCGCCACGCCATGTCAGTGATGTGCAGCAAGCCGTCGATGCCTCCCAGGTCCACGAAAGCGCCGTAGTCGGTGAGGTTCTTGACGATACCCGGCAGCACGGCGCCCTCGGTGAGGTTCTTGAGGAGTTCTTCACGCTCCACGCTGTGCTCGGCCTCGACCACGGCCCGGCGCGAGACGACAACGTTGTTGCGCTTGCGATCGAGCTTGATGACCTTGAACTCGAGCATCTTGCCTTCGAGGTAGCTGGGATCCCGCACGGGGCGCACGTCCACCAGCGAGCCGGGCAGGAAGGCGCGCACCAGCTCGAGCTCGACGGTGAATCCGCCCTTGACCCGGCCGGTGATCATGCCCTGCACGATCTCCTCGTTTTCGAAGGCCTGCTCCAGGACGGTCCAGGTGCGGGCGCGCTTGGCCTTCTCGCGGGACAGGCGCGTCTCGCCGAAGCCGTCCTCGACGGCGTCCAGCGCGACCTCGACCTCGTCGCCGACCGCGACCTCGAACTCACCCTTCTCATTCTTGAACTGCTCAGCCGGGATGACCGACTCGGACTTGAGTCCGGCCGACACGATGACCACGTCCTCGTTGATCTCGACGACCTTCCCCATGAGGATAGCGCCGGGACGAATCTGCTGGCTGGCAAAACTTTGCTCAAAGAGCTCTGCGAAACTTTCTGACATGTGTTGTTGATCCAACGGCCCGTGGGCCGACCTGTGGTTATCCGACGCCGCATCCCTGCCTTGCCGGTTGTTCATGAAAAACGGCCCCTGTTCCGTCGGGACCTCGCTGTAGAAACTCAGGCGCCGCTGTACAGTCCCCGCCGCCCGAGTTCCGCCAGCACCTGCTCGACCACCTGGTCGATACTGAGTTCCGTGCTGTCGATCACGCAGGCGTCGGGAGCCGGACGCAACGGCGCCACGGCCCGTTCGGCATCCCGGCGATCCCGGGCTGCCACCTCGGCCGAAAGACCGTCTAGGCTAACATCAAACCCCTTTTCCTTCAACTGCTTATAACGGCGCATCGCACGCTCCCGGGCGGACGCCGTGAGGAACACCTTCAGCTCCGCATCGGGAAATATCACGGTGCCCATGTCGCGGCCGTCCGCCACCAGCCCGGGCGGCCTGCGCATGCTGCGCTGCAGCCCGACCAGCGCCGTGCGCACCGCGGGCAGCGTGGCGACCCTGGAGGCGCGCTCGCCACACTCTTCCGTCCGGATCAGCCGGCTGACGTCTTCCTCACCCAGGAAGACCCGCTCGCCCTCGAATCGCGCCGGCAGGTCTCGCGCCAGCGCCGCCAGTCCCGCCTCGTCCTCGAGTTCCGTGCCTGACTGCTGCGCAGCCACTGCGACCAGCCGGTAGAGCGCGCCGCTGTCCAGGAGATGCCAGTCCAGCCGCTCGGCCACCTCGCGGCACAGCGTGCCCTTGCCTGCCCCGCCGGGACCGTCCACCGCGAGGACCGGCGCACTGCTCATGCCGCCGAATCCGCGGTCATCGGCTGGATGTCCAGCCCGGCGCCGGCCGCCGTTTGCAGAAAGCCGGGGAACGACGTGGCGACGTTCGCCACGTCCAGGATGCGCACCTGGCCGCGCGCCCGCGCGGCCCCGATCGCAAAAGCCATGGCGACGCGGTGATCTCCGCCGCTGTCCACGCTGCCGGAATCGAGCCCGCCACCCTCGACCTGCAGGCCGTCGGCCTGCTCGCGGACGCGCACGCCCAGCGCCTCCAGTCCGCGGGCCATGACCGCAATCCGGTCGGACTCCTTGACCCGCAACTCTGCCGCGTCCCGCACCCGCGTCACGCCCTCCGCCAGGGCGGCCGCGACGAACAGGGCGGGAAACTCGTCGATCGCCAGCGGCACGAGCTCCGGGGGGACGTCCACGCCACGCAACGCGCTGCGCCAGACCCTGAGGTCCGCAACCGGTTCGCCGCAGGATTCCCGCAAGCCCGAAACCTCGATCTTGCCGCCCATCATCCTGAGGATTTCCATCAAGCCGGTGCGGGTCGGATTGAGCCCGACGCCTTTCAGCTCCAGCGGCGTTTCCCCGCCGGCCAGGAGTCCCCCGACCAGGAAAAATGCTGCCGACGAGAAATCTCCCGGGACCGTGAAACGCCCGCCGCGCGGCTGGCACGGACCGATCACTGCTGCACCCCAGTCGCCGCTCTCCACCGGGCAGCCCAACGCGGCCAGCATGCGCTCGCTATGGTCGCGGGAGGGCGCCGGCTGGCGCACCACTGTGCGACCCTCCGCGCTCAGGCCGGCCAGCAGCAGGGCCGACTTGACCTGGGCGCTGGCCACCGGCATGTCGTACTCGAGCGGCGCCAGGGGCCCGGCCGCGGAGATTTTAAGGGGCGGACAGCTTTCCGAGGTCTCGATGCGGGCGCCCATGGCGCGCAGCGGGCCCGCAACGCGTTCCATCGGGCGCCGCAGCAGGGAGTCGTCCCCGGTGAGCACGGCGTCGATGCCGCGACCGGCCAGCAAGCCGGCCAGCAACCGCATGGCGGTGCCCGAATTGCCGAGATCCAGCGGCCCGGCCGGCGAATGCAATGCCGCGGGCGGCGTCACGCGCAGCGTTCCGTCCGCCAGTGTCTCCACTCGCGCCCCCAGCGCCTCGACCGCGCGCCGCGTCGCCAGGCAATCGTCGCTGTTCAGGAAGCCCGTCGCCTCCAGCGGCGCGGACGCAACAGCGCCCAGCAGCATGACGCGGTGAGAAATCGACTTGTCACCGGGCACGTCCACCGTGCCCGCGAGGGCGGCGGACGGTCGCACTTGCCAGCCCCCACCGGTCAAGAGGCCAGCACCTTTTGCAGCGCGGTCGCCAGCCGGTCGTTCTCCGCGGGCGTGCCGATGCTGATCCGCAGGTGGCCGGGCAGCCCGTAATTCGCCACCGGCCGGACGATCACGCCCTCCCGCAGGAGCGCCTCGAAGATCGGCCGGGCCTCGGCGCCCGTGTCCACCAGCACGAAATTGCCTGCCGAGGGCGTCACCGCCAGGCCCAGCCGCTCGCAGCTCTCAGTGACCCTGGCCAGCTCGCTCGCATTCATCGCCACGCTGCGCGCCAGGTGCGCCTCGTCGTCGAGCGCCGCGAGCGCGGCCACCTGGGCCAGGCTATTGGTGTTGAAAGGCTGGCGGATCCGGTTGAGCAGGTCGGCCACGCCCGGCGCGGAAAGGGCGTATCCAAGGCGCAGCCCGGCCAGGCCGAAGGCCTTGGAAAAGGTGCGCGTGACCACGAGGTTCGGGAAGCGCGCCAGCCACTGCGTGGCGTCCGGATAAGCGGGGACCTGCACGTAGTCGAAATAAGCCTCGTCCACCACCACGATCACGTGGGCAGGCAAGCCGGCGATGAAGGCCTCCAGCGCGTCGGCCTCCAGCCAGGTGCCGGTGGGGTTGTTGGGATTGGCGACGAACACCAGCCGTGTCTGCGGGCCGACCAGGGCGGCCATGGCGTCGAGGTCATGGCCCAGCGCCTGCGCATCGCCCGTCGGCAACGGCTCGGCGACGCGGTGGGTCGCGCCCGTCGCCTGCACAGCCAGCGGATAGACGGCGAAAGCATGGCGCGAGTAAACCGCCTCCAGGCCCGGCGAAAGAAAGCATTCCGCCAACAGCACGAGCAGGTCATTGGAGCCGTTGCCCAGCGTGATGCATTCCGATGGCACGCCGTGCCGCGCGGCCAGCTTGCGCGCCAGCTCGAAGCCGTTGGCATCCGGGTAGCGCGACAAGTCGCCGACCGCTGCGCTGATCGCCTCGAGCGCCGCGGGAGGGGGTCCCAACGGGTTCTCGTTGGAAGCCAGCTTGACGATGTTCGTGATGCCGTACTCGCGCTCGAGTTCAGCCACCGGCTTGCCGGGCTGATACGGCTCGAGGCCGCGAATCCCGGGGACCGCCAGGTCGAGGAATGGATTGCTCATTGAACCTCCCGAACAGAATCCGGGAGTTTACAGGATCGCCAGTGGATAAGACCCCAGCACCCGGCACCAGGCCGCTGCGCTTTCCAGCTCGCGCAGGGCCGCGGCAACGTTCGCGTCGTCCCTGTGCCCCTCGATGTCCACGAAGAACACGTAATCCCACTTGCGGCGCCGGGAAGGCCGCGACTCGATGCGCGTCATGCTCACCTTGTGTTTCGACAGGGGATGCAGCAATTCCTGCAGCGCGCCCGCCTTGTGGCGCGAGGACAGCAGCAGCGAGGTCTTGTCATTGCCGCTGCGCCCGGCGGCTTCGCGCCCGACCACCACGAAGCGCGTGGTGTTATCCGGGCGGTCCTCGATGCCGCTCATCAGCACGTCCAGCCCGTAGACATCGGCCGCCGTGTCGCCAGCGATGGCAGCCGCGCCCTCCTCCGCCGCCGCGATCCGCGCGGCCTCGGCATTGGAAGCGACCTTGACCTGCTCGACGCCCGGCAGCCTCTGCTCCAGCCAGGCGCGGCACTGGGCGAGGGATTGCGGATGCGAATAGACCTTGCGCACGGCCTCGATGTTGTCCATGTGGCCCAGCAGGTGCTGGCGGATGCGCAACTCGATTTCGCCACTGATCAGCAGCGGCGTGGTCACCAGCATGTCGAGCGTGTTGCTCACCGTGCCCTCGGTGGAGTTTTCCACCGGCACCACGCCGAAATCGGCAATACCCGCCTCGACGTCGTGAAAGACCTCCTCGATGGACGGCGCGGCGAGGCTGCGTACGGAATGCCCGAACTGCTTGAGCACGGCCGCCTGGGAGAACGTGCCTTCCGGACCCAGGAAGGCGACCTTGACCGGCTCCTGCTGGGCCAGGCAGGCAGACATGATCTCGCGGAAAAGACGGACGATCTCCTCGTCCTTGAGCGGACCCTCGTTGCGCGCCACCGCGGCGCGCAGGATCTCCGCCTCGCGCTCCGGGCGGTAATAATTCCGCGGCGTACTGGAGAGGCCGGCGGGCTCAGGGAACTTGGTCTCCCCGACCGCGCGCGCCAGCCGGGCCCGCTCGTTGATCAGCGAGTGCAGCTGCGCGTCAATGGCGTCGATCTGGCGCCGGATGCCGCCCAGGTGCTCTTTTTCGTCCGCGCTGCTCATCGCCGCTCAAGCCGGTGGCCGGACCCCGCTCAGGCGGCGTCCGGGATCACCCGCATGGACAACACGCCCTCGATCGAGCTGATCTGTTCCACCACGCTCTCCGGCAAGCGCCCGTCCACGTCGGCCAGCGTGTAGGCGACCTCGCCGCGCGACTTGTTCAGCAGGTCCGAGATATTCAGCCCCGCCGAGGCCAGTGCCGTGGAAATCTGGCCCACCATGTTGGGCACGTTTGCATTCGCGATGGCGATCCGCGTGTTGCCTTCCATGCGCGGCAGAATCGCCTCGGGGAAGTTCACCGAGCGCCTGATGTTGCCGTTCTCGAGGAAATCACGCAGGTGTTCCGCGATCATGATGGCGCAGTTCTCTTCCGCCTCGCGCGTGGAGGCGCCGAGATGCGGCAGCGCAATCACTTTCGGATGGCTCTTGTTGGCGACGGTAGGGAAATCCGTCACGTAGCGGGCCAGGTGCTCCTGGTCGAGCGAGGCGATCACCGCAGCATCATCCGCAATCGGCGCGCGCGCAAAATTCAGCAGCACGCCGCCCGGCTTCATGAGCTTCAAACGGTCGGCGTTGACCAGTCCGCGGGTGGCATCGGAGAGCGGCACGTGCGCGCTGATGAACTGGGAGCGGCTGAACAGGTCGTCCAGGCTCACCGCCTGGCGGACGCCGGAATCCAGCTGCCAGGCCCGCTCGACGGTCATGTTCGGGTCATAGCCGATGACCTGCATGCCGAGCGCAAGAGCGGCATTCGCCACCTCGACGCCGATGGCGCCCAGGCCGATCACCCCGAGGGTCCGGCCCGGCAGCTCGGAGCCCACGAAGCGTTTCTTGCCGCTCTCCACGGCGCGCTGCACTTCCTCTTCGCTGCCGTCGAGCGTGCGCACATAGTCCCAGGATTCGCACAGGTTGCGGGCCGCGAGCAGCATGCCGCCCAGCACGAGTTCCTTGACGGCGTTCGCGTTCGCCCCCGGCGCATTGAACACCGGCAGGCCGCGACGGCTCATCTCCTCCACCGGAATGTTGTTGACGCCTGCGCCCGCGCGGCCGATGGCCTTCACGCTGTCGGGAATCGTCGCCTTGTGCATGTCGGCCGAGCGCACCATGATCGCGTCCGGGTGCCCGATCTCCGAAGCCACCTCGTAACGGTCCCGCGGCAAGCGTTCGAGTCCCGCGAGGGCGATGTTGTTGAGGGTCAGGACTTTGAAGGTCATCGAGGTCTCCGTCGGCATGGGCATGTTTGCGCCGATAGTGGCAGATTTATGCCGCAATGCAACACCCGTATCAGCCGTGGGTGCGCTCAAACTCCCGCATGAAAGAGACCAGGACGTCCACGCCCTCCTGCGGCATCGCGTTGTAGAGGCTCGCGCGCATCCCGCCGACCGAGCGATGACCCTTGAGCGTCACCAGTCCCGCCGCGCGGGCCTGCTCCAGGAACGCGGGGTCCAGGGAAGGGTCGGCCAGCGTGAACGGCACGTTCATCCAGGAGCGGCAATGCGGAGCCACCGGGTTGGCATAGAAATCGGAACCGTCGATGGCGCCGTACAGCGTATCGGCCTTGCTGCGGTTGCGCTCTTCCATGGCCGCCAGCCCGCCCTGCTCCAGCAGCCACTGGAATACCAGGCCGGCGATGTACCAGGCCCAGGTCGGCGGCGTATTGAGCATCGAGCCGGCTTCGGCGTGCTGGCAGTAATCCAGCATCGCGGGCGTGCCTTCCCGGGCACGGCCGATCAGGTCCTCGCGAACGATCACGATGGTCAGGCCCGCCGGGCCGATGTTCTTCTGGGCGCCCGCGTAGATCAGGCCGAAGCGGCTCACGTCCAGCCGGCGTGACAGCAGGGTGGAGGACATGTCCGCCGCCAGCGGCGCGCTGCACTCGGGCACGAAATGGAATTCCACCCCGCCGATGGTCTCGTTCGGCGCGTAGTGCAGGTAGGAGGCGTTGGGACTCAGCTGCCAGCCTGCGGGATCGGGAATCTCGGTATGACCGTTGTCCGCCGAATCGGCTGCAACGTGCGCGTCCACGAAGCGGCGACCCTCGGCGAGCGCCTTCTTCGACCACGAACCGGTCACGAGATAATCCGCGCGATCGCCGGGGCCCGCCAGGTTGAAGGGGATGGCGCCGAACTGGGTCGTCGCGCCGCCCTGCAGGAAAAGCACCCGGTAGTTCTGGGGAATATCCAGCAGGCGGCGGATGTCCGCCTCCGCGCGCTCCGCGATGGCCATGAATTCCTTGCCCCGGTGGGAAAGCTCCATCACCGACATGCCCGAGCCGTTCCAGTCGGTCAGCTCGTCGCGCGCCTGTTCCAGAACCGGCAAGGGAATGGCCGCCGGCCCCGCGCTGAAATTGAACACCCGATCCATCTCTTTCCCCTGGCTAGATTGATTCATTCGCCGGCGTCGCCGGCATCGTCCGCATCGCCCGGCGCCTCGGCATCCGCCCCGTCCAGCGCCTCGGCCTGCTCTGCCGCCACCCGGCCGAGGCCCACCAGCCGTCCGCCCTCGTCCAGCCGGATCAGCCGCACGCCCTGGGTGTTGCGCGAAAGCACCGGGATGCCTTCCACTGTCGTGCGCACCAGCACCCCGGTGCTCGAGATCATCATGACCTGGTCGTCCGGCTGCACCAGCAGCGCGCCCACCATGTCGCCGTTGCGATCGCTGGTCTGAACCGCGATGACGCCCTGGCCGCCGCGCTTGTACAAGGGGAAGTCCGCCACCGGCGTGACCTTGCCGAAGCCGTGCTCCGTGGCGAGCAGGATATGCCCCTCGTCCGCGATGATCAGCGCGATCACCTGGTGGTCGTCGGCCAGCTTCAGCCCGCGCACGCCGCCCGCCGTGCGACCCATCGGCCGGACGTCGGACTCCTTGAAACGGATGCCTTTGCCGTTGGAAGCGCACAGCATGATCTCCTGGCGCCCATCGGTGATGCCCACGTCGATGAGGTAATCGTCCTCGCGCAGGTCGATGGCGATGATGCCGTCGCGCCGCGGGCGCGAAAACGCGACCAGCGGGGTTTTCTTCACGGTGCCGCGGCTGGTCGCCATGAAAACGTAAGGGCCTTCGATGAATTCCCGGATCGGCAGCACGGCGTTGATGCGCTCTTCCGACTCCAGCGGGAGCAGGTTGACGATGGGCTTGCCGCGCGAGCCGCGTCCCGCCAGCGGGAGCTCGTAAACCTTGAGCCAGTAGACCTTGCCGCGACTCGAGAAACACAAGAGCCAGTCGTGCGTGTTGGCGATGAAGAGCTTGTCGACGAAGTCTTCTTCCTTCACACGGGTCGCCGAACGGCCGCGTCCGCCGCGGCGCTGCGCCTGGTAGTCCGTCACCGGCTGGGCCTTGGCATAGCCGCCGTGGGACAGCGTGACGATGACATCCTCTTCGCTGATCAGGTCTTCCATCGACAGGTCGAGGTGGTCTGCGAGGATCTCGGTACGGCGCGCGTCACCGTATTGTTCGCGCACCGCCAACAGCTCTTCCCGGATGACTTCAGAGAGCCGGTCGGCGCTCTCCAGAATCTCAGAATATTCTTTAATTTTCTCGATTATCTCTTCGTATTCATTGATTATTTTGTCTTGCTCAAGCCCCGTAAGACGGTGCAGCCGGAGTTCCAGGATAGCCTGCGCCTGCGCGGGGGATAGCCGGTAGCCGCCCTCGCCCAGTCCCAGCGATGCGTCCAGGCCGGCGGGCCGCGTCGCTTCGGCTCCGGCGCGCTCCAGCATGCCGTTCACCACGCCCGGCGCCCAGTCGCGATCAGTCAGTGCGCTGCGGGCTTCCGCCGGCGAGGGCGACGCCTTGATCAGCGCGATCACTTCGTCGATGTTGGCCAGCGCGACGGCGAGGCCCTCCAGCACATGGGCGCGTTCGCGCGCCTTGCGCAGCTCGAATATCGTCCGGCGGGTGACGACCTCGCGGCGATGCCGCAGGAAGGCTTCAAGCGCCTGCTTGAGGTTGAGCAGCCGCGGCTGGCCATCCACCAGCGCGACCATGTTGATGCCGAAGACCGTCTGCAGGGGCGTGTGCTTGTAAAGGTTGTTCAGCACGACGTCGCCGTTTTCACCGCGCTTCAGCTCGATCACGACGCGCAGCCCGTCCTTGTCGGACTCGTCGCGCAGCTCGCTGATCCCCTCGAGCTTTTTCTCGCGGACCAGCTCGGCGATCTTCTCCACCAGGCGGGCCTTGTTGACCTGGTAGGGCAACTCGGTGATCACGATTGCCTGGCGGGTCCCGTCGCGGAAGTCCTCGAAATGACTGCGCGCGCGGATATGCACGCGCCCGCGCCCGGTGCGATAAGCCTCCAGGATGCCGGCGGCGCCGTTGATGGTGCCGGCGGTGGGGAAATCGGGGCCCGGCACATGCTCCATCAGGCCGTCCACCGACAACTCGGGGTCGTCGATCAGCGCCACGCAGGCGCTGATCACCTCGGACAGGTTGTGCGGCGGGATGTTGGTGGCCATGCCGACGGCGATACCGGCGGAACCGTTCACCAGGAGGTTCGGCACCCGCGTGGGCAGCACCGCGGGTTCGTGCTCGGACTCGTCGTAGTTGGCGACGAGGTCCACGGTCTCCTTGTCGATATCGGCAAGAAGCTCGTGGGCCAGCTTCGCCATGCGCACCTCGGTGTAGCGCATCGCCGCCGGGGAATCGCCGTCCACGGAGCCGAAGTTGCCCTGCCCGTCCACCAGCACGTAACGCATCGAGAAAGGCTGCGCCATGCGCACGATGGTGTCGTACACCGCGGAATCGCCGTGCGGATGGTACTTGCCGATCACGTCGCCGACGACGCGGGCGGACTTCTTGTAGGGCTTGTTCCAGTCGTTGCCCAGTTCGCGCATGGCGAACAGCACGCGCCGGTGCACGGGCTTGAGCCCGTCCCGGACATCCGGCAAGGCCCGTCCCACGATCACGCTCATGGCGTAATCGAGATAAGACTGCCTCATCTCGTCTTCCAGGTTGACCTGGAGTATCTCTTTAGCGACTTCTGACATGGAGTGACCGGGCCATTGCAATCAACGGGTTACAGGGCACGCGCGCGCCCTTTCCGCAGCACGTCGATGGCCCTGGATACAAGCGACCAATATTAACACAAGGGACCGCCGCAGAGCCTCGCCAGGCCGCTCCGGGACGACGCCCGCCACGCGGGTCCGGTACAGGCCTCAGCGATCGTTCAGCGCGGCGATGGCGGCCTTCGACGGCGGCGTGGCGACGCCCCGCTCGGTGACCAGCGCATCCACCAGTCCGGCCGGGGTCACGTCGAAGGCCGGGTTGTGCGCGTCTGCCCCGGGGGTCGGGCCGCCGGCGGCGGCCCAGATCTCGCCGGCGTCCCGCTGCTCGATGCACACCGCGTCGCCATCCGCGACGCCGCTGTCCAGGGTCGACGTGGGCGCCACCACCATGAAGCGCACCCCGTGATGCCGCGCGGCCACGGCCAGCGAATAGGTGCCGATCTTGTTCACCACGTCCCCGTTCGCCGCCACGCGATCGGCCCCCGTGATCGCCCATGCCGGGGGGTCGCGGCGCATGAGCTGGGCGGCCGCAGAATCGGTGATCACGGTGGCCGGTATGCCTTCGCGGGCCAGTTCCCAGGCTGTCAGGCGCGCCCCCTGCAGCCAGGGACGCGTCTCGTCCACCCAGACACGCGTGATCTTGCCCTGGCGCCAGCCCTCGCGGATCACGCCCAGCGCAGTCCCCAGCCCCCCGGTCGCCAGCGCGCCGGCATTGCAGTGGGTGATCACGCTGCCCGCCTCCAGCAGGTCCGCGCCGAGCCGGGCCATCGCCTGGTTCATGGCGATGTCTTCGGCATGGATCCGCCTGGCCGCCGCGAGCAGCGCGGCCTCCGGGTCGGCGCCGTCGCCTGCCTCCGCCGCCGCCAGCATCTGGCGCACCGCCCAGGCCAGGTTGACGGCCGTCGGACGCGCTTCGGACAGGCGCGCAAGGTCGGCGCGGTAGCCGGGCAGCCAGTTCTCGCCATCGACCTGCAGCCGGTGCCGCGCGGCCAGCACCGCCGCATAAGCGGCCGTGATCCCGATGGCCGGCGCCCCGCGCACCACCATCTCGCGGATGCAGTCGATGGCCGCATCGACGTCCTCGCAGGCGATCCGCCGCGTCTCGCCGGGCAAGCACCTCTGGTCGAGCAGGTCCAGCCGATCGTTCCGCCAGGTGACGGCGTGAATTCCGCTCGGATCGACGGCTTCGGCAGGGACCGGGTTCTGCTGGGGCAAGGCGCTAAACTCGTTCGCCCCGGCGCGGGACGCTAGAATGAGAGGCTTCGGCCGGCCGCCAGTGCGCGGCAGCCATCCGTCGCGAGTATTTGAGCATGGAGAAAGTCGACACGCTGATCAAGGCCCGCTGGGTCGCCCCGGTCACGCCCGGTGCGGGCGCCCTGGAGCATCATGCCGTCGCCATCAGCCAGGGCCGCATCGTCGACCTTCTGCCGGCGGCGGAAGCGGTTGCCCGCTACCGGGCGGACGAGGAGGTGGAGCGGCCCGCGCATCTGCTGATCCCGGGCCTGGTGAACGCCCACACGCACGCCGCCATGACGCTGCTGCGGGGGCTGTCAGACGACATTCCGCTGATGGACTGGCTGCACAAGCACATCTGGCCGGCCGAGCAGCGCTGGATGAGCGGCGAGTTCGTCGAGCATGGCACCGAGCTTGCGATCGCGGAAATGCTGCGCGGCGGGACCACCACCTTCAACGACATGTACTTCTTTCCCGACGTGGCGGCGCGGGTGGCCGCGCGCATTGGCATGCGGGCCTGCCTGGGGATGATCCTGATCAAGTTCCCCACCGTCTGGGCCAGCGACCCGGCCGACTACCTGCGCAAGGGCCTCGAGCTGCGCGACGCGTACAAGGGACACCCGCTGATTAGCACGGCTTTCGCGCCGCACGCCCCCTACACCGTGGATGACGATTACCTGCAGAAGATCCGCCGGCTCGCGGACGAACTCGAGGTCCCGGTGCACATTCACCTGCACGAGACGGCCGACGAGGTGCTCGGCAGCGTGGTGGATTGCGGCGCGCGCCCCCTGGCCAGGCTGGAGGGGCTCGGGCTGCTCTCGCCCATGCTGATGGCCGTGCACATGACCCAGCTGGAAGACCAGGAGATCGCCGCGCTGGCCGCGGCCGGGGCCAGCGTGGTGCACTGTCCTGAATCCAACCTGAAGCTCGCCAGCGGATTCTGTCCCGTGGCGAAGCTGCTCGATGCCGGCGTGAATGTATGCCTCGGCACGGACGGCGCCGCCAGCAACAACGACCTGGACATGATCGGCGAGATGCGCACGGCGGCGCTGCTGGCCAAGGGTGTCGCCGGCCGCCCCGATGCCGTGGGGGCGGACCAGGCGCTGGCCATGGCCACCATCAACGGGGCGCGCGCGCTCGGGCTGGGCGAACAGACCGGCTCGATCGAGCCCGGCAAATGGGCCGACCTGTGCTGCGTAGGGCTGCAGCAGCCCGCCACCTGGCCGGTCTACGACCCGGTCGCGCAACTGGTGTACGCCGCCGGGCGCGACCAGGTGAGCGACGTCTGGGTCGCCGGCCGCCGGATGGTCGCGGACGGACACCTGGCGCGCCTGGACGAAAGCGCCATCATCAAGCGCGCCGGCGACTGGCGCGACAGAATTGCGGGAGCCGACATTGACGACTGAAACAACCGACACGAACGTGGATGCGGCGGAAATCGCCCGCTTCGAGGGCCTCGCCGACCGCTGGTGGGACAGCGAGGGCGACTTCAAGCCGCTGCACGACATCAATCCGGCGCGCCTGGCCTACATCGACGAGCGCGTCGGCCTGCAAGGCAAGCGCGTACTGGACATCGGCTGCGGCGGCGGCATCCTCGCCGAGTCCATGGCGGCCCGCGGCGCGACCGTCACGGCCATCGACATGGCCGAGGCGCCGCTCGCCGTCGCCCGGATTCACCTGCGCGAATCCGGGCTCGAGGTGGACTACCGCAAGTCCACCGCGGAAGAACACGCCGAGGCGCATGCCGGCGCCTACGACGCGGTCACCTGCCTGGAAATGCTCGAACACGTGCCGGATCCGTCCCGCGTGGTGGCGGCGTGCGCGCAACTGGTGCGCCCCGGGGGTGAAGTCTTTTTCTCGACCATCAATCGCAATCCCAAGTCCTGGGTGATGGCGATCGTGGGCGCCGAGTACGTGCTGCGCCTGTTGCCGCGCGGCACCCACGAGTACGCCAAGCTGATCCGTCCCGCCGAACTGGGAAACTGGATTCGCGACGCCGGCCTCGATCTCCGGGAGTTCACCGGGATGCACTACAATCCCTTCACGCGCGACTGCACCCTGGGCGGCAATGTGCATGTGAACTATCTCGCGCACGCCCACCGGCCGGAGGCCTGATGGCGCACGCCAACGCAATCCTGTTCGACCTCGATGGCACGCTGGTGGACACCGCGCCCGATCTCGCGGGGGCGCTGGCAAGCATGATGCTGGAGGACGGGCTCGAGAGCCTGCCCTTCGAACGGGTTCGGCCGTGGGTCTCGTGGGGCGCGCTGAGCCTCATCCGGCTGGGTTACGGTACGGACCTGGACGCCGCGCGGGTGGCGACACTGCGGCACCGTTTCCTGGCGTGCTATGAAGCCGGCCTGTGCCGCGAGTCGATCCTTTTCCCCGGGATCGGCGAGGCCCTCGCGGCGCTCGACGCGGCCTCGATCCGCTGGGGCATCGTCACCAACAAGCCTGGCTGGCTCACCGAGCCGCTGCTGGCGGCGCTGGGCCTGGGCGGGCGCGCCGCCACCGTCATCAGCGGCGATACCCTGCCCTACGCCAAGCCCCACCCGATGCCCTTGCTGCATGCGGCACGCGAGTTGAGCATGAAACCCGCGGACTGCGTGTACGTGGGCGATCACGCGCGCGACATCGAGGCCGGCCGGGCGGCCGGCATGTACACGGTCGCGGCGAGCTGGGGATACATCCCGGCAGACGACGATCCCGCGGCCTGGCGGGCGAATCGCCTGATCCACGCGCCGGCGGACCTCATCCCGCTGGCGGACGCGCTGCACGATTTGCTGGGGGCGGCATGAACGCTTTCGACTGGGCCGCCTGGGCGCCCGTCCTCTGGGCCTCCGGCGGCGTGCTGCTGGGCGTATTGGCTGCCCTGTTGTTGCTGCAGCCGCGCACCTCGCGGCTGCGGGAAAAGCTGGCGGTGACGCAAAGCCAGCTCGAGGCGCGCGGCCGCGCCGAGGACGAGCGCGAGCAGGCTCTCGCGCTGGCGGAGCAGCGCCTGGCGCGCGTGTTCGACGAGTTGGCCCAGCGGTCGCTGCAGGACAACAGCCAGAACTTCCTCGCGCTGGCGAAGCAGAACCTGGATGTGCACCGCAGCGAGGCGCGCGGTGAGCTCAAGGCGCGCGAGCAGGCGGTCGAAGCGCTGGTCATGCCGATTCGCGAGGCGCTGCAACGCACCGAGCGGCAGATCACAGAGATCGAGAAAGAGCGGCACGAAGCGTTCGGCAACATACGCGGCCTGCTCGAGTCCATCAGCCTCAGCCAGCAGGCTCTCAGTACCGAGACCCGCAACCTGGTGACCGCCCTGCGCCGGCCCGAGGTGCGAGGCCAGTGGGGCGAGATGACGCTGCGGCGGCTGGTGGAACTGGCCGGCATGGTCGAGCACTGCGACTTCACCGAGCAGGAGCACACCGTCTCCGGGGACGGCGGCGTGCTGCGCCCCGACATGGTGGTGCACCTGGCGGAAGGCCGACAGCTGGTGGTGGATGTCAAAACGCCGCTGGATGCCTACCTGGCCGCGGTGGAAGCGCCTGACGATGCCACCCGCGAGGCGGCGCTCGAGCGCCACGCGCGCAAGGTGCGGGAACGCGTCCGGGAGCTGGCGGCCAAGCGCTACTGGTCGCAGTTCGAGCGCAGCCCGGAGTTCGTGATCCTGTTCATCCCGGGCGACCAGTTTCTCAGCGCAGCCCTCGCCAAGGACCCCGGACTCCTGGACGAGGCGCTCAACCAGCACGTGATCCTCGCCACGCCCACCAGCCTCGTGGCGTTGCTCAAGGCGGTGGCCTACGGCTGGCGCCAAGTCGCGCTTGCCGAAAATGCCCG
>Ga0209938_1000178_pt1 | contig 33904 bp, 28 predicted proteins | sample SalPonR2_C_D1_MG_FD_185708 | JGI IMG/M metagenome (GOLD analysis project Ga0209938, IMG submission 185708) | Salt pond soil microbial communities from South San Francisco under conditions of wetland restoration - Salt Pond MetaG R2_C_D1_MG... ... | reverse complement strand
CATGTGGTCAGGTTGTAGTGGTGCGACCACATGACTCTACCGCATGACCATCAGAGTGCCAAAACGCTCTTGTTCTTCACCCCGGCAGGTATAACGGACCTTATACTGGAGGACGCCCGGGTTGACTTTTTTGCTTCGGTAAGTACCATCCCAGCGGTTGAAGGGATCCCCCGTGGCAAATACCCGACTGCCCCAACGGTCAAAAATTTCGAAGGAGATCAGCTCCTGAATAGCATAAGGGTTGCTAATGCCGTAGGTATCGTTGACTCCGTCATTATTGGGGGTAAAAACGTTGGGTAGATAGACCTCTGAGCAATCCAGTGTAGTGGGGTCAACGACCGTAATCCTTATGGAGTCGCTGGCTACGCATCCCGAGCTGGCATCTGTCAGCTGTACGGAATAGAAGTTGTCGCCCTGAGCGAAAGGCGTAATTTCCGGATTAGGGGCATTGGTCTGACTGACGCCGCTGCTGGGAAACCATTCGAAGCGGTTGGCGCAGTTAGCCGTCAGAGACATTTGCACGGGATTACCCAGGAAAACAACGGTATCCCGCGTGGCAATACGTTCGGGAGCCACGTAGAGTTCTCGGATCTCATCTTCCGATAGCCCCCGATTATAGACCCTTAGCTCATCCATGACGCCATTGAAAGGCAATTCGTTCTGACGAGCACAATCGCTGGCGCCCAGCACCAGATTTCCTTCGTTGGCCAGGTCGATACGACCGATGGTGCTTTCTTCGCGCAGGAAGCGTCCGTCGCCATAAACGCGTACGGTACCTCCGTTTCGGGTAACCACCAGATGATGCCAACAAGCATTATTCGACAGCTGGGCGATAATATTGATCTCCCGGTTATCTTCTTCTTTAAGGAATACATTAATCGTTCTGGAGAGCGCCTGATACTTGATGAAGAAAACGTTTTGTTCTTCGCAATTGGTTCTACTTTTCGAGATGAGGTACATCTCCCCGCTATTGGTATTGGCTTTAAAGTAAAGGCTAAGGGTGAAGTTATTGGTGGTGTTAAAGCCCTCTCTAACCTGTCCGTCGAAGCGGACTTCATCGGTGCCTCCATTGAAGTTTAGTGATTGGCCGGTAATACCGCAGCCGTAGCTGGGCTCATCCAGTGGAATACCTTCGTTGATAACATTACCCTGGGAATCAGTGAGATCGTTCTCGAACTGATAATAAGCAATCAGGCCGCTGCTGGGTTGACTGTAAGCCATTAAGCTGGTTATGATCACTAAAAAGGCCGGGAGTAGAATTTTCATAGGTTCTATACTGATTTAAGACGCTGTGTAAATAACGCAGCGTCTTTCCAAAACGTATATTCTGTACTAACCAAATAAATTAGACAGTCCACCCATTCCGCCGGGCATCATTTTTTGGATCATTTCCTGAGAATGCGCTGCTTCCTGATCGGCGGCAGAGGCAAGGACATTATTTAAGGCGACCAGCATCAGGTCTTCTACCTCTTCGGCTTCGGCATCCTTGAGGAATTCCGGGTCGATTTTTATATTCGTAATTTGACGTGCCGCGTTGGCTTCAATTTTGATGGCGCCACCGCCCGCTTCGGCTTCTACTTTAATGGCCGAAAGCTTTTCACGCATTTCTTTTTGCATTTCTTCTAAATTACCAAACATAGCTTGTTGTTTTTATAGTTAACTAATCGCAGAGCTGATGAGTTCAATAAAGAATAAACCATAAAACATCAGCAGCACCGCGCCTTCCCAGCGCGTAATCTTTTTATTGTTGGATATAATCCCGAACATCAGGGTCATAACGACCATGAGGGGCAGGAAATAGCTGTTGATCTTATCGGGGATTTCCAGGGGCCCGATCAGCGCCGGAATACTCATAACGACATAGGTGTTAAAGATATTGGAGCCGAGAACATTACCGATGGCAATACTGGCTTTACCCTTACGTGCCGCGTTCAAACTGACGATCACTTCGGGCAGAGAGGTGCCCAGGGCTACCGCCGACAAACCAATGATTTCACTATTAATACCGGCAATGACGGATAGGCCTTTAATTCCCCGAATCGTCCACTCGGCACCCGCAGCCACCAACACCCCACCAACAATAAGTAAGGCATAGTGCTTCCAGTTGACCTTCAGGCGTTCGTCTTCGCTGGGAACATTCGAACCCATAGAATAGACGAGGAAAACAACGATACCAATCAGAAAAATAATGGCTTCCGCGATACTGACGTGTTGGTCTTGCAAAACAAAATAGAGAATGAAAGCGGAGCCCCAGAGATAGGGCATGTCGATGTGCCAGATGTTGTAATCCAGATCTATTCTTTTGACGACCATCGCGGTCAGGCCCAATACCAGCGCAATATTGGTGATGTTGGAACCAACGACATTACTGACGACGAGCTCAGACTCATCTTTCAGCACGGCGACGATAGAGGCGGCCAACTCTGGCAGGGAGGTACCAAAAGCGACAATGGTTACCCCAATGATAAAAGGGGATATGCCCAGGGATAACCCGATGCGCTCGGCCGAATCGATGAACCAGTCGGAGGCTTTCAATAATACCGCCAGACTGACCACAAATAATAAACTATAATAGAGTAAATCCAATGTCTTTGTTTTTTACTGTTATCCTCGTTACTTACAAAATTTGCGGGTGATAATTTCAGGATAAACCGCAAAAGTAAGGAATTTTACACAAGGTTGATACGTAAAGCAAGGTAGATGTCACTCGATAGGGTAGATTTATTCGATAAAAAATTAGGAATGGTCGACAGTTGTCCTCTCCTGCCCAAACAATTATCAGGCTTTGTTGCTTTGCATTAATATTGGTGTTAAATTTGAGCTTTGCAAGTGGAGCCCTGGCCTTCCGTAAAAAGCCTTTGCGTTCCTTGCCTAAAAAAATCGAAATATGCCTTTGGATCAAGTCGATATTGATAAGTACGATCAGAAGCTGGGAGAGGCTAAGGAAATGTCTTTTCTGGACCATTTAGAGGAATTGCGTTGGCACATACTCAAATCGTTGGCGGCGATCACGATTATGGGGATCGTTTTGTTTCTGTTTAAGAACTGGTTTTTCGAGAATATTGTTTTTGGTCCAACGCATGACGATTTCATTTCCTACCGCGTGATCTGTAACCTTTCGGAGCAGCTTGGTCTGGGAAGTTCTATGTGTTTTACCCCGCCGGAATTTGAAAAGATCGCCGTGGGCTTTGCGGAGTCCTTTATCATGAGTATTAAGGTGTGTTTTGTCGGGGGATTTTTCGTCGCCTTTCCCTACGTTTTTTATCAGGTCTGGATTTTCATTAAGCCCGGATTATATAAAAATGAGCGCAGTGCTACGCGGGGGATCGTTGCGATTTGTTCCTTCCTTTTTATGATGGGGGTTTTATTTGGCTACTTTATTATTTCGCCCTTTGCCATCAACTTCCTCGGGGGGTACTATATTCCCGGGGTGACGAATGCTCCGACGATTTCCTCCTTTGTTACCTACATGGTAATGTTTACCGCCCCCGCCGGTATTATCTTTGAATTGCCGATCGTAGTATATTTCTTATCTAAGATTGGCTTGTTAACCCCAGCGGTGATGAAGAAATACCGTCGGCACGCCATCGTCGCTGTATTAATCCTGGCGGCGCTAATTACCCCACCCGATGTAGTAACCCAGTTTTTGATCGGTATACCATTATTTGTACTGTACGAACTGAGTATCTACGTCTCGCGTCGGGTTGAAAAGAAAGAAAAGGCCAAGTGGGAATCTGGTCAATAAAAGAGTTTTGATGGAAAGAGTTTCGAGTAATCTTACGCTTTTTTTGAAGTTTTTTGTACCCGTCTTTTGGCTGGTCTTCTTTGGAGGCTTTACCCTGGCGTCCTTATTATCCACTTACAGTTATGTCGGAAATATTCCAGCCCTGTACTTTAAGATAGGGGTCGTTATTTTCTATTTATCCGGGATTCTGATGTTTGGTTTTACACTTCTGCGCCTGGTACGCGTGGAGTTAGGACCAGACGAGGTTTATGTCACTAATTACTTCAAGCATATTCAATACAGCCTGGATAGTGTAGAATCTTTGCAAGTAAGTCGCTTTGGCTTTTTTACGGTGGGCTCGCTTAAGCTAAAAGCCAAAGGAAGTCTGGGTCGCCGGTTGACTTTTGTAGTCAATAACAGTCGGCTTGAAGATTTCTGGGAAAAACATCCGGAAATTCAGGCCTATTTGATGAGAGATTAGTCTCCCCAGGTATCCTTGTTAATTATTAATTGCTCCCGATTTTTGATTTCTCTGCTCCGCTCATCATGTTTTGAAGAAGCGGTAGATGGCCAGTTCTCTCCCTGAAAATTCAAAAATAATCATCCTTCCGGTCATGTTTTCCCCACAGAACACACTAAATAGAGAGAATCCTATTCATTCCATAAAACCGATATTATGCGCATTTCCTTTTTTTTCCTTTTCCTCATCCTGGGCAGTAGCGCTTTCGCGCAAAACCTTTCTCGATCGGTGATCGCCCCGGTGGGGGATTACCAGGTAAGCACCGAGGGGCAGAGTCTAAGCTGGACCCTTGGAGAACTGACCACCGAATATTTACAGGACGGACCAAGTATCCAGCAGGGCTTTCAGCAAGCTCAGCTCGATATGACTGTGGGGATTTCTCCGGTCCATATTCCGCCTTCCGACTGGCGGGTCTTTCCCAATCCGACGGCTTATTTTTTGCAGCTGGAAACCAACTTTGAAGATACCTGGGTTTACGAGCTGCAAGATATCCTGGGCCGACAATTATTAAGGGGTACTTCCACCGCTGCCAGTCAGCGATTGGACTTACCCTCCTTAAAGGCGGGCATTTATTTGATTACCGTACGAGATCAAATCGGGCGAACGGCCAGCAGAAAACTTTTTATTAACCAGAACTAAGAAAGAGTCAACAGCATAGGGTGCTATCTTATTTTTTGGTTTTGGTCTCCGGCCCACTGCCTGGTCTGTGTTTTGCCTTAGTCAAGACAGAATGCCAGCCCAATCTCTGTGCACCTTCATCCACTCTTTATTCTTAAAATCCATTTACCATGAAACCGTTATACCTATTTTTATTACTCACCTTTTTACTCAGCATGAAGTTGAGTGCACAAGCGCCCTCCTCTTTTAAATTTCAGGGCGTAGCCCGGGATGCCAGTGGCACAATTTATAGTAGTCAGGCCATTCAAGTCCGTTTTCTTATCCTGGAAGAGGATGGGAGTGTGAATCCGCCCCTGATTTACGAAGAGCAGCATACCATTTTCACCTCCCCCCAGGGGGTTTTCTCTGTGAATGTCGGGGAAGGGACGGTAATCCAGGGAGATTTCAGTGTGCTGGATTGGGCCAACGAACAGTACTCCCTGCAGGTGAAATTAGACGCCAATGGCTCTAACAACTTTATTGACCTGGGAAAGAGTCGCCTTTTGTCAGTCCCCTACGCTTTACATGCCGAAACGGTTAGCAATGCCGATGATGCGGATGCCGATCCAACCAATGAAATCCAAAGCCTTAATCTGTCCGGAACGGATCTTTCCATTAGCGGAGTAGCGACCCCTGTTGATTTGAGTGGTTTGGGCGGAAGCCTAAGTCTACCTTATTTTGGCGAAACCAGTGTGAATAAAGCCGCTTTTCACGTGCAGAATAATTTTCCTAATGGTCGGTATGGCCTGGCGGGTACGGTTGGAGCGGTTGAGTTACCCAATAATAATGCCGGACTTATCGGTATGGGAAATGCCGCCAGTGGCGTACTGGGTATTAGTACCAATAGTTTCCTTTCGGGCGTATTTGGGATATCCGAATCGGCTACTGGTTACGGAGTTACTGGAGTAAATGACGCTGGTGGAATCGGCGCCTTATTCAGAACGACCCCCAATGGTAGAGCGGCATTGGTGACGACTACCGGACGGGTTGGTCTGGGAACGGAAAGCCCACTCGATAAGGTAGAAATCGTGGATAATAAGAAGACCCGCTTGAGTTTAAACGGGGAGAATAGCAATGGTATCAGTAGCCTGGCTTTTCGACAGTTTGAAGGGATTGATAGCTACCGGGGTTGGCTTTGGGAAGCAGACCTGTCCGATCTGGAGGAAATCAAACTGGGCCTGTACGACTACAATTTTTTGGTAGGTAATGCCGACTTTGAAAATAAAATGCCGGCTTATGAATTGAGTACACGAGCGGTGCAGGGGAATCGAATGTTCACCCACCGCTGGACGGGCAATGCCCAGATGGACAACAGCCTGACGATTGAAGGCCGCGATGCCGGTTTTTCTAGCCTCAGTTTCTTCCCCGCAGCGGAGGGGAACGTAGCTAAAACGATGCGCTATTCGGCAACTTACGATCCGTCTACCCAAATTACGGAACTCAGTCTGGCTCAGGTAGATTACGATACGGCAAATGCCCCCATTTTCTTTTTACCCAATCAACTGCATACCGCCAAAGTATTTCCCAGCGGTATTTCAGAGCATCGATTTACCGGTAGGATGAAGATCAGTGGTGAGGACAATGCTTCTACTAGTGGTGCTTCCTTGTCGCTCGAACTAAATACAGAAAATGCAGATCACGGTATTACGCTGGAAACCTCAAAAGATGGAGACGGTGATGCCCAATTTAGTATGCAGGAGCTCTTTATTGCCGACAATGGGGGTGGGGCTTCCCTGAACCCGCTGTACACGGTTATTTCTAACCAGGTAAACAGTCCGTCCGGCCTGGGAGGTATGCATTGGTTCTACGGGGGGATTCAGGCGGCGGGACTATCTATTGCCGATGCGGCTTTTTCAAAGACACCACTAGATCCAGGCAGTAAACTATACGTCTCTTTATCGGAAGATAGTCCGCAATCTGGCTTGCACATTGATAATGATGCGGTCAATACCCCCGCTGCCCAGTTGCACAATGATTCCGGACTTGCTTTGGAGACCCTGGGGGGGATTGATGTGCGCTTGAATAGTAACCTTAGCAAGCCTCAACTTCGGCTGACGGAAGATCAAGACGACTATTCCCGACTGGAATTTAACAATACGCAGAATAATAATTTCTGGCACATCGCCGGCCAGGCTGCTGAAGAGCCTGCGAACTCCCGGATGAATATTTTTTTCAGGGATGGCAATGTCGGTCGCGATATATTAACCGTCAGGGGTAATGGAAATGTAGGGGTCAACACTTTTAGCCCCAGCGCCCGACTGACTATCAATCAAGCAAGCCAACAGGTAGGAACGGGACTGCGCTTCGTAGATGGTACGGCGAATCAGGATTGGGATATTACGCATGGTTTCGGCTTACGTTTTCATTACGGCGGTAGCTTACGCGCGGCAATTAGCGCCACCAATGGCGCATACATCCAGGGCTCAGATGCTCGTCTGAAAAAGAACGTAGTTCAATTAGAGCCCGTACTAACTAAAGTTGCTAAACTAAGACCGACCAGCTACCAATATCGTTCAGATCAGTCTCAAAGCCGTACCTTCGGCTTTATTGCTCAGGAAGTACAAAAGGTGTTTCCGGAATTGGTCGAATATATTCCTTCCGATGATCTGTACGGTATCAACTACAGTGGCTTTGGGGTGGTCGCCATCCAGGCTATTCAGGAATTACAGACCGTGTTGAAGCAGCAGGATGCCAGTATTAGCGAACTGACAGCTGAGCTGCAAAATATAGAAAAACAAAGCAGAAGTACGGATTCTACCCGGCAATTGCTAGAAACGCAGCAGCAGTATATCCAAAAGTTGGAGGATAAACTGGCCAGGCAGGAAGATCGCCTTAATCGCCTAGAGCGAATGTTGAAGGAAAAAGAATAGGCTGGCGTGTATAAGAGGGGAGCGGTTCCGTTCTCCTCTTATTTTGTCTCCAGTGTAATCACCGGGCAGATCATCTCCTCCAGGGAGATACCACCGTGCTGGAAGGTGTTTTTATAGTAGTTATTGTAATAATTATAGTTATTGGGATAGAGGAAGAACTTATCTTCCTTGGCAAAGATAAAGGTCGAACTCACATTGGGTCGGGGTAAGCCGCCTTTTTTAGGATCCCGTACTTCGAGTACATCCTTACGCTGGTATTGCAGGTTACGGCCTACCTTATAGCGCAGATTCGTGGTGGTCTCGCGGTCGCCAACGACCTTAGAAGGCTGATTGACCCGGATGGTACCGTGGTCGGTAGAAATAATCAAATTGATATCGTGTTCCGCCAGTTTTTGTAGGGCCAGCCAGAGAGGAGAATTCGTAAACCAGGAGCGGGTCAAGGAGCGGTAGGCCCGTTCGTCACCCGCCAGTTCTTTGAGTACTTCCATTTCCGTACGGGCATGGGAGAGCATATCAATAAAATTATAGACAATTACGGTCAGGTCATTATTGAGGTAGTTCAGGATATTGTCCTGCAGGGTTTTGGCTACGCTAACGTTGGTGATTTTTTGATAATCAAATTTCACCTCCCAACGGAAAGTCCGTTTGACCAATTCCGTGAGTAGTTCGTGCTCAAAAAGATTCTTGCCCCCTTCTTCATTATCGTTTCGCCACCAGTCTGGGAAGCGCTTGGCGATGTCACCGGGCATCATACCCGAGAAGATCGCATTTCGGCTATACTGGGTAGCGGTGGGTAAGATACTGTAGAAGTAGTCTTCCTGCTTGACGCGGAAAAGATCATTCAGGATGGGTTCGATAATTTTCCATTGATCGTAGCGCAGATTATCAAGCAATAAAAAGAAGGTGGGTTTATCGGGTGATACGTGGGGGAACACCTTTTTGCGGAGCAAGTGATTAGACATAATCGGACCCTCCTCGGTTCCGACCCAATCCAGATAATTTTTGACGATATATTTCGAAAAGGCAATATTGGCCTGTTCTTTTTGCATAGCCAGGATATCCGCCATACCAATAGAGTTCGACTGGTCAATTTTTATCTCCCAGTTGATGATCTTGCGATAAACATCGACCCATTCCTGGTGGTCCAGCCCGCTATTGATCTGCATGAGGATTTGGCGAAACTCCTGTTGATAATCAGAAGAGGTCTTCTCCCGTACCAGGCGTTTATTGTCAATCAGCTTTTTTAGCGAAAGCAGTATCTGGTTAGGGTTGACGGGTTTGATCAGGTAATCAGAAATTTGTGATCCCAGCGCTTCTTCCATCACGTTTTCCGCCTCATTTTTGGTAATCATAACGACGGGTAGATGCGGGCGCAATTCTTTTATTTTGGGTAGAGTCTCCAGGCCGGTCAAGCCGGGCATACTTTCGTCGAGAAAAACCACATCGATCTCATCGTTTTCCTCACATTCTTCCAGCGCGTCGTAACCGTTGGTTACCGTCACCACTTCGTAGCCGCGTTTTTCCAGAAAAAGCAGTTGTGGTTTGAGTAAGTCAATTTCGTCGTCTGCCCAAAGAATGGTTATATTTTCCATGAATGTTTTTTAAAAATGCTTGAAGAGCTAAAATACCTTTCCTGATCAATTTTACGAAATAGTAATCATATTTATTGGTTAATTATTGCCCAGGTGCTAATTGTTTTTAAGTTTTGTAGATGAAGTTGTTTAAAAACTCCTCAATGCGCCCCTGGCAAATCATTGAAGTATTGACCATCAAGCATTTACCAATCATCGCATCAGGAATTCTTAAACAACTTCGATGAATGGCTTCATGAAAACCACAAAATTAATGCTCAATAAGAAAATACTCAACGACCCCGTTTACGGATTCATTGGGGTACCCCGCGGACTGGTCTTCGAGTTGGTGGAGCATCCTTACTTTCAGCGACTGCGGCGCATTAAGCAGCTTAGCCTGACGCACTACGTCTATCCGGGGGCGCTGCACACCCGTTTCCACCATGCTCTGGGCGCGCTGCATCTCATGACGGAAGCCATCGAAGTGCTTCGTTCGAAGGGGACCGAGGTGACGGAGGCCGAAGCCGAAGCGGTGTTTATCGCCATTTTGTTGCACGATATTGGCCATGGCCCTTATTCGCATACGCTGGAGAATACCTTAATCAATGTCTCTCACGAGCACATTTCTGCGCTGTTTATGGAACAGCTGAACGAGGAATTCGACGGTCGGCTCGATCTGGCGATTCAAATCTTTAAAGATGATTATAAAAAGAAGTTCCTTCACCAACTGGTTTCCAGTCAGCTCGATATGGATCGGCTGGATTATCTGAACCGGGATAGTTTTTTTACTGGGGTACACGAGGGGGTGATCGGTTACGATCGCATTATTAAGATGTTGGCGGTGAATGACGGGGAGCTGGTCGTAGAACAAAAAGGCATCTATTCCGTGGAGAAATTTCTAATTGCTCGTAGATTGATGTACTGGCAGGTGTATTTACATAAAACGGTGCTCTCGGCCGAGCAGATGTTGATTCAGGCCCTCTTGAGGGCCAAAACGCTGGTACGCCGGGGGGTGGAGTTAACTATGCCGGATAGCCTGCACTTTTTTATCAGTCGGGACTGGACAGCAGAGGATTTTGCGGGCAACCGTAAGTCCATGTTGGAGCATTTTGCCCTGTTGGACGATCACGATATTGCTTTTGCGATCAAGTACTGGATGAATAGCTCGGATCGACTGTTGAGTTATTTGTGTGAGGCCCTGGTTAATCGACGCTTGTTTAGGTTACAGTTTAGTCTGAAACCTTTCTCCGAATCGCATTTGCTTATGCTGAGGGCTAAGCTCAGCAATTGGTGGGGCGAAGCTAGTCCGGGAGACTTATCCCATTTGCTTATTCTCGGAGCGGAGTCCAATAGCGCCTACAGTAAATCCAAGGATGAAATCAAAATACTATACAAAGATGGCAGGGTAGAGCCCTTATCCATGAATAGTGAATACAATATTCAGGCAAAACTGGTTAAAAAGTATTTTCTTTGTCATCCTAAAGAACCAATCCGCTAATTCTTTCTTATCTTTCTTTTCGAAAACGGAAAAAAATAACGAGTGCTACTATCACTTTTTCGAACCAACCAACTACTCCTGGCCATCCTTTTACTGCCGTACATCGCAGTATTACATTTGGCGCCTATCTGGATTCAGGACAATTGGGAGCCAGCCATCCACGGTGTTCTTTCCCATGTCGTCTTTGAGTATTTGGGGTTTAAAACGCTGTTCACTCAGGGGCTGGCCGGATTTTTACTGTTTTTACAGGCTGTTTTGTTGATTCGTATGGATTTTCGTCATAAATTATCATTGGAGCCTACTTTGTTCACGGGCGTTTTTCTGGTCCTGGTATCCAGTGTTTCTTTACCCTTTTTGCATTTATCTTCTTATCACTTTAGTAATTTTTTTTTACTGCTGGCCGTTGATCAATTTCTCATCACCTACCGCAAGCCCAAGGTAAGTGGATCATTGTTGAATGTAGGCCTGTGTATTGGTCTGGCGGCCTTATTCACCCCGGCCTATTTGTTTTACCTGATGCTGGCCTTTGTGGGCTTAAACCTCCTGCGGGGTTTTAATTTCAACGAGCGGGTCATTGTGGTAGCGGGGATAATGGTCGTCTTTTTTTTAGCAGGTACGGTTTGTTTTTGGAACGGACAGCTGGCGGCTTTCTGGCAGCAGCAGTTTGTAGAAGGTTTTGCTTTGCTGGACTTTCGAGCGGGCAATATGTTCACCTTTATTCATTTAGGACTCTTAGTATTGTTAGTTTTGATCATGGTTATGGTGCGAGGTCAGATTATCAGTCGTAAAATTATGGAGGCCCAGCGAAAGATTGATGTGTTTTACTGGGGTATGTTGATTAGTGTACTGGTTTTAATCGTACAGGCCGATATTCAGGAAAACTCTTTTCTGGTGGTGGCGCCTTTTTTAGGCTTCTTCCTGGGCTTGCAATGGTCAAATTTGCGATCCAACGTCAGCGAACTGCTGCATTTGTTATTTTTTCTGTCGGTTTTGCTATTACAGTATCGCCCCTTCTTCTTACCTTAAATTTGATAACAAAAAGTACAATTCATGAAGTTTGGAGTGGTCATATTCCCAGGCACGCACGGAGATCAGGATATCAACTATGTTTTAGAGGAAGTCATGGGACAGCAGGTAGAACGTATCTGGTACCAGGATGGTGTCCTGACCGGATTCAGAGAACAAGATTGTCTGGTCATACCGGGTGGTTCTGCCTACGGAGATTATCTGCGTCCGGGAGCTTTGGCACGGCTGGCCCCAATTGTATCCGCCCTTAAGAAGTTTTCCTCTTCCGGGGGCTATATTTTTGGAATTGGAAACGGCTTTCAGATACTCTGCGAACTGGGCCTCTTGCCCGGTTTGTTACTCCATAATCTCTCCGGAGAATTTGTTTCTAAGGCGGTTTGGCTGAAAACGATTACCAGTAATTCCCCCATTACCGCGGGGATTAACCCGGATGAGGTCATAAAATTACCCATTGCCCACCGCTACGGCCGTTACTTTGTGGATGACTTGACGTTAAAAGAAATGGAGAGCAATGATCAGATATTGTTCCGCTACTGCGATGAGGAAGGTAAGCTTTCGCAAAAAAGTAATCCAAACGGAGCCATTTCCAATATCGCGGGGATTTGCAATGCTGATCATAACGTTTTTGCGCTAATGCCACATCCGGAAAGAGCGGCGGAGCGCGAACTTGGCGATGCGGATGGCCGTTATCTATTTGAGTCGCTTATCCGAACGGCCAAAGTCGATGAGATTAGGTAGAATAAAGAAGAAAAGATCTGATCAATTAATAGCTCAGGATAAAAACTATTATTAGAAGCGGTTTAAACTTTTTGGTTCAAGCGGTCTTAAAAAGTTTGTAGGTTCTGGTAAAGCTCAATTTGAGATGCGTAGCCAAAGTTACGGATCGAAAATTAGCTGCCGTCCAATTTCTATAAGACTTTAAGACTCAGCGAACTGAAAAAGTTTAAACCGCTTCTTAGAACCAACTTAAACGAATCAGCCCATGAAGCCAACTAATGCACTTCCCGCAACCCTAATTTTAATTTTCTCTCTCTTTCTGATGCCCGCCTGTAATTCGAGTAAAACGCTCAAAGGGGGCGCTATTGGTGGTGCCGTAGGAGGTATCATTGGCGGTACAATTGCCAAAAAAGGAAATAAATCCACGGGTATATTAATCGGCTCCGCGATTGGCGGTACGGCTGGCGCCGTGATCGGTCGTTATATGGACAAACAGGCCGAAGAAATCCGGCGGGATATGGAAGGCGCCGAAGTAGAACGAGTAGGCGAAGGTATTCTGATTACTTTCGATTCGGGATTACTGTTTGACGTTAACTCGGCTGCGCTTAAACCCGCTACGCGCCGAAATCTGGAAGAACTGGCTCAGACACTAAAGAAATACGAAGACACCGAGATTCTGGTGCAGGGCCATACGGATGCTACCGGTGCGGCCGAATACAATCAGGAACTTTCCGTAAAAAGAGCAAATTCCGTAAAAGATCATCTGGTGAACTCCGGGGTGACTTCCCAGCGGCTGCTTACGCAAGGACTGGGCGAAACCGAACCGGTCGCCAGCAATGAGACGGTGACGGGTCGCCAGCAAAATCGACGGGTAGAAGTAGTCATCGTGGCTAATAAAGAGCTACGTCGGGCAGCCGAACGCGGAGATCTGTAAATAGATTTCTAAGATTCTCTGGTCTGCCACTCGCTTCTTTTCTTAAAGTATTTTGGCCCTACGATCAGTAAACCAAAAGAACGTCCGTCTTCTTTTTCTCGCTTGCTGTGATGATCACCGTGTGCTCTCAGAATCGCCCGCGAATAAGGATTGTCCAGTTGCTTAAACCACTTAAAGCGGCGGTGGATATACACGTCGTGAATCAGAAAGTAGACCAGCCCGTAGATGGAAATACCAATGCCAACAAAAGTTAACCAAAAAAAGCCGGGCGTACTGAGGCCAATGATATAACTGGCAGCACTGGGGATGGCAAAGACCAAAAAGAACAAATCGTTTTTCTCAAAAAAACCATCTTTTTCGTGATGGGGCTTGTGGTGATCCTCGTGCCAGATCCAAAGGAAGCCGTGCATCAGATATTTGTGTGCCGCCCAGGCCACAAATTCCATAAAGAGAAAGGTAGCAATGGTGACAAAAATATAAAGGACAACTTGCATAGCTACACGGTGTTTAGTGTAATGAAAAAAATAAACTGAAGAATTAACAAGGCAATACCCACTTTGTTTTTAATATGGCCTTGTAATGCCTGGAAGATAGAGTGTACAAAAAAGGCAATGATCCACCAACCAATAAAATTATGTAGTGGTGGGGTGCTACGCCCCTGCCAGGTCCAGAAGTCGTACTCGATAGCCACGGGCTCAATAAAAATATCCAGTAGTACCATAATGCTTGCCCCGAGAATCGCCTTTAGCCATTTACTTTTTCCCGCAAGGAGCTGATTGACCAGCACACCGCTGGCGTAAGCCAGCAAAATCCAATTGATGCCAATCATATAGGGGGTGCCCAATAACTTGGGGCCCAGTACGGGACCGTATTCGTAGTCGCCGAATAGTAGACCCGTTTGTACGCCGAACAACTCCGCACCGAAACCCATCAAATAGCACAAACCCAGGAAAAGAAAAGTCTTTTGACTCCATTCGGGATGAAAAAACAAGACCAGCCCTAAAGAGATCAGCAGATTCACCGGAGTAAGTAATGCGAAATCGGGGTGAATGGGCAGGGTAAGCCCGAAGATGCCTACCAGGTAGAGGATGCTCAGTACGATGATACTCAAATCCGCATAGCCGATTTGCCAGGCACGTCCCGCGATCTTTAGCTGTAAATATTGGTTCATAAACCCGATTGTTTTAGCTGGTCACCCCCTCCGGCATCAGATCATCAATGATTTTTGCGGAAAGCAGACACAAAGGAATGCCGCCGCCCGGATGCGCACTACCGCCACAAAAGTACAGATTTTTTATTCGACGACTAAAATTAGGGTGCCGTAAAAAAGCAGCCATCTTATTATTCGAGCTGGTACCGTATAGACTACCCAGGTGCGAACCCGTCCTGGATTCAATAGTCCGCGGCTCCAGTATGTCCTCGCAAGCAATGAAGGAGCGGATGTCCTGTCCGAGAATACGACTGATCTTACGAATTGCTGCTTCCCGGGCCTGATCGATCAGGTCATCCCAGTCCTGCCCTGCCTGGTAAGGCGCATTGATCATGGTAAACCAGTTCTCGTGACCGGAGGGCGCATCTTCCGGACTGTATTTGCTACTGATATTGACGTATACGGTAGGGTCTTCATAAAGCCCACCGGCTTCCATGGTTGCAAACTCCTGCTCATAATCATCGGAGAAAAAGATGTTGTGTAAGTCCAGTTCGGGAAAGCTTTGTTTAATTCCCCAGTAGAAAATGATGGCCGAAGTAGATTTCTCCTGTTGCAGAATCCGCTCCGGTTGCTTTTGTTCCGGTAGTAATTTTCGGTAGGTGAAGAAGATATCCATATTGCTGATCACCTGATCGAAAGACCACTCCTTCCCTTTGACAACCAGCCCTTTTGCCTGGCCCCCTTCTACCCGTATGCGCTCTACCGGGCTGTCGAAGTGAAACTGTACGCCCAGGTCCCTGGCCAATTCATAGATGGACTGGCTGATGGCGACCATACCTCCTTTGGGATAATAGGCCCCCAATTCGTGCTCGAAGTGAGGGATAATGCTCAATAGACCCGGTGCTTTGTAGGGATTAGAACCATTGTAGGTGGCAAAACGATTGAAGAGCTGTACCAGTTTGGGATGTTGAGCAATGCGTTTGTGTACTTGGTTCATGCTGGTAAACAGATCAAGGGTCGGAATCTGCAGCATCGCCCTGGCCACGTTCCAGTTGGTCCAGGTACTGGCTTTATGCAGGCTTTTTTCCAGGAAAATCTTCCCGGTGACTTCGTATTTACGGGCGCTGTCTTTAAGTTGTTTTTGTACCGCTTGTGCGGAAACGCCTAGTTTTTCGGCAGCCTCCCGGGCAAAACGCCCAGCATCGGCGTAGGCCGAGAGCCGGGTGCCATCTTCCCAAAAGTAATTACAAACGACCGGCAGGCGCTCGTATTCAAAATAGTCGGCGGGATCTTTTCCCGCCAGTTGGAAGAGTTCATCAACGTACTGCGGCATGGTGAAAAGGGATGGGCCCGCATCAAAGCGATAGCCTTCCAGCTCAAAAGCGGATAACTTTCCACCCGGATAGGCATTGGCTTCGAATACATGCACTTCCTTACCCCGGACGGCCATACGGACGGCTGCCGCCAGACCAGCTATACCTGCGCCTACGATGCCTGTTTTCATTTCTGTGATGGTTTTTATAGCCAAGTATTTTTTATCAGATCAATATGGTAGTAGGAAAAAAACATCGTCCCCCACCAATGGTTGTCAAACCTAATCAGAAATTAGGCTGATCTTCCGAATGGGTAGTAAAATACTTTATTAGTGGCCGTAAATAAAGTGCTAGTGATTATACGGATACGGTGAAATAGTCGCCCGCTACCAGCTCCACCAGCCGATTGGCAATTTTTTGGAGAAAAAGAAAGCGCCACCGGGAGGAATGCCCGGTGGCGCTGTTTGTGGAGACGGCGAGAGTCGAACTCGCGTCCAGAGAAAGCACTAATCAGCCTTCTACATGCTTAGTTCCCAATTGGATTGTCGGGAAGTCGCGTGGACTGGAAACCCTCCGGCTACTTCCTTACACACTGAATTTCGCGCAGAGGCCGTGCGCCCCCTCTTTGCTAGCTCAATATGTGGTTGATGTGTGGATGCGGGGCCCTATTGAGCAAAAACCGTGCGTAGCCTCGGAGAGGTCTATGCGTGCATCGTCACACAATGACATAATAAGACTCTGTCTTACGCTGCCATGGCAAATTGTCTATTGCCAGTTAAAGTTTAGTCGTATTTGTTAACGGAGTAACAACCGTGCTCCGACATGCTTACTAACCAGTATACAATCCTGTCGATACCAGTACGTCCCCATATTCGTGTGGTCATGTAGTTAAGTGATCATGTGGTGGGGGTATTCCGACTCTTTTGGCGGAAGTCTCCTTACTTAACCATCCACAAATCTAATAACGATTTATGGATTAAAAAAGTTCCCTGTGTTTGCTTAAATAAAAAAACCTCGCTCCGTGAGAGCAAGGCCCGTAGTTTTCTCTAAGTATATCTAATTCTTAGTCAAAAGGGGGATAACCGTTTTCGGGAAATAACGGGGTAATGTTACCGAAGTAATGATGTTAAAATGAATATGTACAGGGATGAAAAGATTCATGGGATTACCGGCTTTTCGGCCGAATTGCACACTTTTGACGCAAGTCTTTTCTAAAGTCACACATTGTATTGAAAAAAATAAAATATTTCTCAATACAATGTGTGATGCCTCCTATTTCTTTAAGATGGGATCCTCCCGCACCTCTAAAGACTGCTGGCTCGTCATTGAGCCCGAGCGGAGGGTTAGCCAATAGATGCCGGGCCCGGCCTCAGGTACACCATAGGAGGCGGGTAAGAAACCTTCCTCCACCAGTCCGGAGAGGGCTCGTCTTTGTTGCAGGGGCGTATCGGCCTGGTCAAACCGCTCAGCGGCCCGTTCTAAGCTGCGATTGGCATACTGGGCGGAGAGCTCCTCTAAAACCTCGCGGGCTTTCGCCTGTTCTGCTGCGGTGAGTGCCTCGGGCTCAAACATCAGATCCCAGCTATACCGATGAATGCCGGGAGTAGAAGACAAGGTGTCGATCCGTACATGTCGGCCATTGGGGTGGTGGATTTCCAGGATTAAGGGTGCCTCCAGCTCCTCAGCAGCGTAATAGCTAATCCAGGCCTCGTTCCGGGTTCTGGCCCGGGCCTTGCTGGAGGTGTTCTGGAAGGTGGCCGGGTTTTCTCCTCCGAACCAAAAATGTCCCCGTTGACCACCTCGGCTGGTATTTTCCCAGAGGATAGCGGGACGCTGCTCAAATAGCCAGATCGGTTCTTTTTGTACCTCGGTGGTTAGCTGTTGCAGGGGAGATATATCATCCATAATCCAGAGGCTACGACCGTGGGTACCCGCTACCAGATCTTTATCCCGTGGGTGAATTTTTAAATCATAAACGGAAACGGTTGGTAGATTGGGCATACACCTCGACCAGGAAGCACCTCTGTCCAGGGTATAAAAAACACCCGTTTCGGTACCAATGAACAGCAAATCTGGGTTTTGATGATCCTCTCGGACCACCCGGATAACCTCATTTTCCGGAAGGTTCGCAGATAGCGATGTCCAGGTTTGCCCAAAATCATCGGTTACAAATAACCAGGGCTGGTTTTGATCACTGCGGTGACCATCAAAGGATAAATAGGCCCGGCTGGGGGAAAAATGCGAAGCTTCTACCCGGCTCACCCAGATTCCCCCGGGCACATTGGGTACCCTGGCGCGGACATTGGTCCAGTGCTGGCCGCCGTCCCGGGTAATTTGTACATTACCGTCGTCGGTTCCCACCCAAATGACTTGTCGGTCGATGGGGGAGAGGCCGATCATCGTAGCGGCACAATGAATTTCGGCACCGGTATTATCCAGTGTAATCCCTCCGCTTTTACCTTCCTGTGTTTTCTGGGGATCATTGGTACTCAGGTCGGGACTGATGATCCGCCAACTCTGGCCGCCGTTATTCGATTTGAGAATATGATTTCCACCCAGATATAAAATATCGGGATCAAAAGGTGACATCTGCATGGGCGCATTCCAGTTAAAACGAAAGGCGGTGCCTTCTTTTATTTTTTCCGTAGGTATTTTTTCTTCCCAATTACTGATGTTCGTATAGTTGGGTGTAATGCGTTCCCGTTGGTAGGTCAGCGGATCGTAGCGATTCGTACTTCCGTTTTCGGATTGGGTATAGACCTTACGCCAGTTGCCCGGATCAACGGCGACGGACATGCCATCGCCCCAGTGTAATTTCCAGTTGTCATCATTCAAAATACCTCTGGCATCCCGACTGAAACTAGCTACCCCATACATACCATTATCCTGCATTCCTCCGTATACGTAATAGGGCTCCCGCATATCCAGGCCAATCCGGTAAAACTGCGCAATCGGCAAATTGTCCAGCAGGGTAAAGGCCTGGCCATGATCGTGGGTGATGGACACCCCCTTATCCGCTCCCAGGTAATAGCGATCCTTGTAATTGGGGTCCAACCACATAGCGTGGAAATCACCGTGTACTTCCTCATCTTCACTGCCATTACGCAGGGTTTTTCCGCCATCTTCAGAGACCATAAAGCGGGTCGTCAATACGTACACTCGCTGATCATCATTGGGATTGATTCGAATCTGGCTGTAGTAAAAAGGACGGTTATTATAGGTGTTGACGTAGGTCCAGCTCTTGCCGCCGTCTTCACTGCGGTAAACGCCAGAGCCTGGCTTACCCAGGTCATCGGTTTGCTCGGCTTCAATTAGGGCCATCAGTACTTTTGGGTTCTTACGGTAGATGGCCAGTCCTATTCGGCCGGTTTCTCCGGGGGGTAAGCCCTTGCTTAGCTTCGTCCAGGACTTCCCGCCGTTCGTACTTTTGTAAATACCGCCCTGCCCACCACCGCTGTGGAAATGCCAGGGTTGCCGCAGGCGATGGTACATAGCCACGTAGAGGGTATTGGGATCCTGTGGATCCATGACCAGATCAATGGCTCCGGTCTTGCCATCGTCGGGCAGGCCTTTTGTTAGTTTTGTCCAGGTCTGGCCCCCATCGGTCGTTTTAAAGAGGCCTCTGGTGCCACTGTACCCCCACAGGTGTCCCAGAGCCGCCGTGTACACCACATCCGGGTCATCCGGATGGATAATTACCCTGCTAATCTGGTGGGTTTCTTTCAGCCCCATATTTTGGAAGCTCTCTCCTCCGTCGGTCGATTTGTAGATGCCATTTCCCCAGGAGACACTATTGCGGTTATTGGATTCTCCGGTACCCACCCAGATATGACTGGGGTCTTTCTGATAAACTGCAATGTCTCCAATGGAGGCGGTTTCATAATCGTCAAAGATGGGCTCCCAGGTCGTTCCGGCGTTTTTAGAATGCCATACGCCACCGGACCCGGTAGCAATCCACACTTTCGTGAAATCGGTTTCCAGGGCTTCGATGTCGACGATGCGGCCACCCTGATTGGCGGGGCCAATATTGCGCCAGTGGAAGCCCTGTAAGAGAGGATCATTTTGTGCCTGGAGGAGCGTGGAAATGCCTAAGAATAAAAGGATTGCATAAATGGAATGAGGTGATTTCATTTGTATGTAATTTTTGTAAAGTTCGAGTTTTAGTTCCCAAGTGAATGTATTGGGTTAAGGTGTTTAAGGCGGAGGGTATCCTCCGCCTAGCGAGTAAAGTTTTGTTTTGAGTTATTTATTGGATCTTAAAAAAAAGTCAGCCCTCTTCAATCAATTCGATCAGCTTATCCACGCATTCTTTTACGAAAGTGGGATCCTCGGCTGTCAGCTTCCGTTCGATTACTTCGATATTATTGGGCAGGCCGGCCTTCAGTCGGTCAAAGAAGGCGCGATCGGACGCCTTGTCTTCCAGGACCCCGCCGGGGTAGGAGTAACGGCCTACGCCAAGCCCTGGAATCATGAAGTAAGCTTTATCTTTGGTATGCTGCAGGCGCTGGCAGATATCATCCGCTACCCGCTGAATCTCTTCCACATTTAGTCGAGGTACAAAAACCACCGGACTGTGGAAGACTATTTTATGATCTTTGTATTCTTCGGGTACTTCGTTGGGAGGCACCAGAATACCTAAATGCTCGGCACCGCCCGGCACCAGGACCTGGGGCAGACCTAATTTACCAGCGACGGTCAGTCGCTCGGGCCCACCCGCCCGCAGCACTTTCCAGACATCATCGGCAATTTCTCCCATCGCATAATCAAAGACGGCACCGATAATTCCTTCCTTCATCATCTGCTCCATGGCCCGCCCACCGGAGCCGACGGCATGAAAGACGATTACCTCGTAGCCGGCGGCTTCAATGTATTTGATAGCCTCCATCGCGCCTTTGGTCAGAACGCCCAGGTTGGACATGCCGATCAGGGGTTTGTCGCGCTTCTCCACAATAAACTTGTCTTCTACGCTGGCCATCCCGCAGGCTGCCGCCGCCGCATTCGCGAGAATCTTCCGGGTGAAGGGGTTCAACTTCAGGATATCACTTACCGAGAACATCATGGTAATATCCTTGATCCCCACAAAGCCGGAGGTGTCTCCCGAAGCGATCGTGGAGACCATGATTTTAGGGAAACCGTAAGGCAGCTGTTGCATGATATCGCAGCAGGTAGAGGTTCCCTGTGTTCCGCCTAGGCCGAGTACGGCGTGTACCTGATCGGCTTCGATCTTTTTCGTTAGGATTCGTACACTACCCTTCACTACGAAGGGGTTGGCTTTCTCGCGGGTAGGATCCTTTAGAACCTCCTCGAGGTCGCCACCACCGGTAGCGATGACGGTGCTTCTATCCAGATCGGCGGGAATACCGGCCTCGCCCACGACACCTATGTCCAGCAAAAGGGCTTTATGCCCCCTGGCTTCGATCTGCTTTTTTAAAAATTCGGCCTCCTGGTCTTTGGTGTCGAGCGTGACTAATAGAGCAATAGTTTTTTGCATGATATCTTACTTTTGGTCAGGAAAACGTAGGGCCGCAAACTCTTTTGCTGTACTGAGGACGGCCTTCTCGATCGGAATCCGCTCGGTAGAGGAGCCGGTCCAGATGCCATCTACACTGGTGTGGTTAAGCATATACTGTGCATCTTCCGGGTTCGACATAGCGGCTCCGTGGGCGATCAGCATGACATCGGGCTTGAGTTTGCGTAGTTCTTTATTGGCTTCTTCCGTCCGGGCGGCGGTTTCTTCAATGGTTTCTCCAGAGTCGTAGCCCTTTAGTCCGCCTTTGGTCGTACCCGCATGGAAACAGAAAATATCCGGTTGGGCCTCTTCGACCATGCGCAGACTGTCTTCCATATTGAAGGCCAGGCCGATGGATACCATATCCATTTCCTTGGCCAGCTTCAGCATTTCGATTTCGTTATCAAAGGTAATCCCGCTCTTGGTGAGTACCCGGTAAATCTCACTGTCCTTATCCACGTAACTGACCGAAGGCCCGATATTAGAGACCGAGTAGACCCCCATGGCTTTGCAATCGTTGAGTACCATACGCATATCCTTGAGTGGATCGTTGGCATTCAGACAGGCGCAAATAAAGGCATCGCCCTTAATGGCAGGCATAATATCTTCGCGGGTATAGTCCATGGTCTGTTTATTAGAATCCAGGATAGGCCAGAGCATGGACATGGTACCCATACCGTTCGAGCGCAGTCGGGCACCGGAGAAGGTATTGATGCAGTCGGCACCAGCTTTTTCCAGTAGCTGGGCAACCAGGCCGCTGCCGGCGCTGGCGATAAAGATGGGTATGCGGTTTTCTACTTTCTTTTTGAGTTTGGACATTATGGCTTCGCGAGAAGTATGTGGTACGATCATGGTATATTAATATTGAATTATTGAATTGGCGAATTAAATTACTCTTTCGTTGCCTCCGTCGATGGGCACCTGGGCACCCGTGGTTTTGGCGAATATTGGTCCCAGCATCGTGGTGGCCAGATCTGCTACATCGCGCGAGCGGATTTCCCGTTTCAGGATATTATTGGTCTTATATTCTTGTACGGTCAGACCGTAGTGTTTGGCGCGGGCTTGTAGCACCTCTTCGGTCCAAATGCCCGTGTCGAAGACGGCATTGGGGTGAAGTATATTAACGCGGATACCTTTTTCACCCAGCTCCATGGCTGCTACCCGGCAGAGTTGGGTCAGCCCCGCTTTGGCTACGGAATAGGCGGCTGCTCCAGGCCCCGGGGCGGGTACATTTTTGGAGCCGATAAAGACCACTGCCGGATCGACACCCAGGCTGAGGTAGGGCGTCGCAAGTTGCAGCAGGCGTTGGTGACTACTGACATTGAGTAGCATACTCTTATCCCAGAGAGTCGGATCCATCTCCGCAATTTTGGCACTGGGCGGAAAAATTCCTGCATTACTGATGAGCATATCCAGGCCACCAAATCTCTTGACGGTCTGCTCAATAGCGGAACGGACGGCGGAGGGGTCGGTGATATCGCACTGCATGGCCAGCACTTCCTTTTGTAGGAAGTGCTCCGTAATATTCGGACTGATATCAAGCGCGGTGACCACGGCCCCGGCGTCAATCAAACTTTCTACACAGGCCTTGCCAATCCCACTGGCGGCACCACTAACCAGGGCAATTTTCCCCTGGAAGACTTTGGGTTTTCCGGCTTTCTTTAGCTTCGCCTGTTCCAGGCTCCAGTATTCCATCTCAAAGAGATCGGACTGGGGCAGGGCGATCCATTTACCCAGCTGTTCGGCCTGGTAAATGGCCTTACGGGTATGTTGGCTGATATCCTCGATAATCCGCAGGTGCTTGGCACTGGGACCAAATGATAAGGAGCCGGTACCGGGCAGGATTGCCCAACGGGGGGCGGGGTCCAATTGTGTTTCACCGGAATTGTACTTTTCGAAGTATTTTTTATAGTCTTGCACATAGCGGGCAAAATCTGCCGGGGGATTTTCGCCCAGGATGACTGGTGTGCGCTTCGTGCGAATGATGTGATCCGGAGTAAGGGGCCCGCGGTCGGTAAGTGCCGCCACGTTTGGTAGCTGGCTGAAGGCGGCCGAGGCCGGACGGTCGTCCAAACGAGCCAGTACGGGCTTTCCCCAGATATCAATCAGGGATTGTCTGATTTCCGCAATGCGCAGCGGATCGAAGGGGGCAGGCTGAGTACCGGGAATCTTGTCGGCCCCCTGTGCTGCCAGGTACTGCTCTGCTTTATCGACGATGTCAATCATTTTTTCGTAACTGGCGCGGGCATCCTGGTCGAAGGTGAAGACACCGTGGTTCATGAGGATCATGCCCTCCATCTTAGACCAGTCGGCATCTTTGGTTTGTTCGTAGATGGCTTTGGCCAAAATAAAGCCCGGCATGACGTAGGGTACGATCAACATATTGGGGCCATAAATCTCTTCAATGCGTTTTCGGCCCTCGGGAGAATTGGTAATGGTGACTACCGCATCGGCGTGGCTATGATCCACAAAGGTAAAGGGAATAATGGCGTGCAGAATCGCCTCTACCGAGGGGTTAGGTGCCGAGGGATTTGTCATGGCCATACGTTGGTATTTGACCATGTCCAGATCGGATAATTCATCTAGCTGGGCCAGTTGGTGTAGGGCCGATAATTTCACGGGGGCAAAACCTTCCGCTTCGATGGTGCCCAGGTCCCAGCCACTACCTTTGACGTACAGGATCTCTTCTTTTTCGCCAAAAATATTCTTTTCCTTAATTTTTACGGAAGTATTCCCTCCGCCGTGCATCACCAGATCTTCGTCCTGCCCGAGTAGTCGGGAGGTGTATACGCGTAGTTGTAGCAGATCGCCCTTGAGGGCTTTTGCTTCTGCCTCATTCCACAAACTCTTCATATCGTTGTTATAAATTTTGATACCAATTGAAAGACTTCTTTATTATGTTGATCATTATCGACGTAGCGTGAAATCACCCGTTCCAGACGACTATTGGGTAGCCGCTTCTGAATCGATTCGGCCATGGAGTAGGGGTGCAGCGGATCATCCTCATTAGCGAGAATCAGGCAGGGCTGTTGAATTTCTTCAAGGGCCTGCATACTCGCGAAGGGGCGGTCCCGGACCATACTTTCCAATACAGTGGATATTTTGGGGCCTTGCGTTTCCGCAAAAACGCCCAGGATAGATTCGGCCGCTTTGGGTAGACTTTGGGCGATCTCTTGAAAGTCGGGTCTTTGCTTAAAGTGTTTTAAGCCCTCGTTTTGCCGCAGGTATTTGGCCGCTTCTGCTAAAATATGCAGGGTGTCGGGGTGCTTTTGATCCAGCCAGGCGGGCCGAACCAGCACCAGCGCCTTTACCCGCTCTGGTGCCCGTAGGGCCAGTTGCAGCGCAATGCCGGACCCCATAGAAATACCACCGACCATGGTCTGTTCAATACTCAGGTGATCCATTAGCCGGAGGACTTGATCCACGTAATATCCGAAGGATGGTAACTGCCCCTCCGGTAGCGGAGCCTGCCCGTGTCCGGGACAATCCATGGAAACCAGCTGGATGTTTTCCAGGCCGGAAAGTATCTGTTGGGCTTGTTGTAAATTTGAACTGAGGCCGTGTTGAAAAATAAAGGGCTGGCCCTGGCCAGAAATAAGGTAATGCATAATCGTACTTTATCGGTGTTAGTCCATTTCTTCTTCGCCGGTGTAGAGGTGGTGCTCTTCATCTCCTCCGGCCATTAGGTAGACCAGCAGGTCTTTAATTTCCTGCTCATTCAGCCGGTTGAATAGCCCCGGGGGCATGGGCGAATAGGGGGATCTGGTTTTGGAGGCTACCTCCGCTTTGGAGATCCGTGTAGTTTGAGTAGCATCATAAGGATTCGATTGAATGCGGTAATGGTCTTCTTCTTCCGAAATAACCTTACCGCTTATCTTATCTCCGTTCTGTAGCTCAAATAAGGTGTAGGCATACTGGTCAGAAATCTCGTCGTGTGGACTGTAAATGGAGAGGATCATATTGTAGGTACTAAACCGGGTGTGCAATTGAGTCAGGTCAGGACCAACGTTACCACCTTCTCCCCGCATGCGGTGACAAGAAGCACAAAGAGCCGCTTCGTAGATGCGCTTTCCCTGTTCAATCGTACCCTGGTAGTCGCTATAGCCCTGACTATTGATGGCGAATAAATCTTCGGAAGAGTAGGCTTTGCCCGGACCTTCCGGTTGGGGAAGATTAGCGAGTGCTTCGCCGGGCTGATAGACGCCGGAGAGGGATTCGTATTTTTCTTTTTGCTCTTCCGGCACGCTCTGCATGGCTTGCTGACGAATATTTTCTATAAAAGGCTTGAAGCTCATCCCGCCGGAGGAGCCTAATACCTCATAAAACCATTTAAAATAACTGCTGCGCAACTCATCGGTCCAGCCACTTTGAGCACGACTGAGCAGGGTAGCGTAAAAGATAGACTCGGTGGGCGGCATGTTTTTTAGCATGTCGGTAATGACTTCACCGTACATTTCGCTACGCCCCGCAACGGTGGTATCGATCAACTCTGGATGCGTAATGATGTCTTCGGCAGTGTATTTTTCTAGTAAAGCAACACTTTTGGCCGTTGCTTCGGGGACTTCAAAATAAATCAACAGTTGACTTAACTCTCGATCCAGCGCGAGATTTTCGCTGGGAAAGGCATCGTCAAGTACCGGAATAAATTTTGCCTTACTCGATTGGCCAGGATCTCCCAGGCGGATGATACTCAGCGCCAGGGTTCGCAGATAGTCGAGTTGCTGAGCAGTAGACAGGTCTGTAAAGTTGATACTGGCCAGCTTTTGGTATATGGTATTTTTGGCGGAAGCCACTTCCATACGGGCCAGCGCAATACTAGCCTGCATAATGCGCATGGGATCTTCTGCCGAGCCTAATCTGCGCAGTACGCGATTATCAGCCTGGTGCTCCAGCCCGATCCGGGCAGCGTAGCGAATAAAACGATCGGTATGATTCAGATTTTGCCAGAGCAGGTCTATGCCTTCCGCCTGGCCGGGCTGATGGAAAGTCTCTAGTTTTTGTCGCAATTCCCGCAGATTTTCGTTTTTATCCAGAAAGGCCACTGGTCTTTCCATCTCGCCGGTGTAGCTGAGGCGGTACAGGTGAGAGTTGAGATTACGCCCTCCGGTAGCGAAGTATAAAGCACCGTCAGACCCGGCAATGGCATCGGTAAGCGGTAGTGGTGAACCAGAGAAAAACTCCTCTTTGGTGCCCGTGTAAGAGCTACCCTCCGACTTTAGATCAACGTAGTAAACCGTACCAAAGCTCCAGTCAAAGGCAAACATACCACTCTGGTAGCGAGTCGGAAAATCCAAATCGGCGCCCATGACCACGGCCGTTGGAGAGCCCTGTCCTAAAGTAGTAACCGGAGGTAGATTGTCGGGGTAGTAGGCTGGCCATTTTCCCGATCCGGTACGCCAACCAAATTCTGCCCCGCTGACGGCATGACAGACTCGGATGGGGCGGTACCAGGGCATACCAATATCCCATTCCATGTCCGAATCGAAAACGAAAAGCTCACCATCGGGATTAAAGCCAAAATCGAATGGATTGCGAAAGCCGGAAGCCATAAATTCCCAATGATCTCCATCGGGGGTAAAGCGTGCCACCCATCCCCCGGGCGGTTTTACATCGTGGGCGTGGCCCCGGGCATCGAGGTAGGGCTCATGTAAATTATCGGTGGCCCAATGTCTGGGTTGCCGACCATTATTGGCTACTTCTTCGGGCACTTTGGTCATGTTGCCGGCGATAAAATAGATATGTTTTTCATCCGGAGAAAGGATAAGACTGTGGGGGCCGTGTTCGCCCTGTCCTTCCAGTTTGATAACGGTTTCGATATCGTCCAGTATACCATCTTCATCCATATCGCGCAGTCGATAAACGCCACTTCCGTAGTCGATGGTTTCTCCGTCCTGTTCCCAACGTTCATTTACACTTACGTACAGACTGTTAAAAGCCCAGAGTAGACCCTGCGCATTACCAATGTCGAGGGGTACCCGCTGTACCTGGGTAGAATCGAGTATCTCCCCCGAAGCAGGTATGGGAAACTGATACAGATCGCCCCACTGATCACTGGCGTAGAGTTGCCCGTCCGGCGCTTCGGCCAGGGATACCCAGGAGCCGTGTTCATGGTCTTTGGGTGCGTAAAGGACTTCTAAGCGATAGCCCTCCGGGACATTATACTGGATGGTTTGCTCTTCTTCGGAATCGGCCATTGGGGTCTGGGATTGACAGGCCGTCAGCAGTAAGGATATTGGTAGCAGCCAAAAGGTTTGTTTCATATCGTAAGTAATAGGCTATGGTTATTCAGTTGCTTGAATATACCAATTTTTTTTTTGCGTCATCAAAAAGCGGCAAAAAATGTATATTCGCTCCAAAATGGCAACTGATGATTAGATTCGGAATTATACGGGAGGGTAAAACGCCACCCGATTCACGCGTGCCGCTTACCCCTGAGCAATGTAAGGCCATTCAGCGGCAGTACGAGGTAGATCTGACCGTACAGCCTTCATCGGGCCGTTGTTATACGGATGCGGAATACCAAAAGGCGGTGGTGCAAATGTCGGAGGAGCTCGATGATAGAGAGGTGTTGCTAGGGGTGAAGGAGGTTCCCATTGATCAGTTGATCCCCAATAAAACCTATCTGTTCTTTTCGCATACGATTAAGAAACAAGCCTACAACCGGGACTTATTACAGGCGGTGGTCGCCAAAAATATTCGTTTGATCGATTACGAAGTGCTGACGGATGAAAAGGGGAAGCGCCTCATCGCCTTCGGCAAATTCGCGGGCATGGTTGGCGCCCATAATGCCTTGCTGACCTACGGATTGCGTACCGGGGCTTTTGATTTGCCACGCATGCATCGTTTTTACGATTACGCCGCCGCTAAAGTCGCTTACCAAAAGATGTCCTGGCCGAATATAAAGATTGTACTTACCGGTACGGGCCGAGTGGGTAATGGCGCCGCCCTGGTATTACGGGATATGGGTATTCGTGAGGTGAGTGCCGAGAATTTTATTTCGCAAAATTTTGAAGAAGCCGTATTTACCCAGTTAAAGGTGAAGGATTACGTCGCTCACCAGCGGGGGATTCAATTCACACCCAAAGATTTCTATAAAAATCCGGGTGATTTCGAAAGTATCTTTGCACCTTTTACGAAAGTGGCCGATGTGATGATCAACGGCATCTACTGGGACAATGCCGCACCGGCCTTCTTTTCCGTAAAGGAAATGCAAGCCTCCGAATGGAAGATGAACGTCATTGCGGATGTGACCTGCGATATCGCGCCCGTCTCTTCTATTCCCAGCACCCTGCGAGCCAGCACGATCGCGCAGCCCTTTTTTGGGTTTGATCCCCAGACGGGACAGGAAATTCCGGCTTTTAGCGGAAGCGGGGTAGATATGATGACAATCGATAATTTGCCCAACGAGCTACCCCGGGACGCCTCCAAAGCGTTTGGCGCGCAGTTTATCGCTCACATTTTACCCGAATTCTTCAAATCGGACAGCGATATCCTGTTGCGGGCCACCGTGGCACAGCAAGGAGACCTGGGACCCCATTTCGAATATTTGCGGGATTATCTGGAAGGGGCGTAGGCCTGGGCAAATCCCCAATAAAAACTTTATATTTGCCCAGGATAAACCGTAATTCGACAATTTTAATCCGCCTGAGTACTCTATCAATTTAAATTACAGAGTACTCAGGCGGGTCACCATTCGAAAATAATATAGCATGGGAGTCATTGCACTATCGGCTTTACTTTTAGCAGGTACCGGATTTTTTATCTTTTCCAGGGCTTTTCCAAATTACCGCCCGGGACAAAAGAAGCTGCAGGCCGATTTGAAAAAATTGATGCAGGAGCTGGATACGATCACTATCGATATGGTACCCATTGATGTGAAAGAGCTGGAGGCCTTATCTACTTCGCAGGTGCAATACAATGCCCGTACTCGGGTGACCAAAAATGTAAAAGGGGCCTTTGTTTCTATCTTTGAAGAAGGGATCTTTAAGTATGCTTACCGGCAATACGCTTCGGGCAAAAAAGATAATGTCTTGCTGGCGATGACTCATAATCATCAGTTTGCTTTTTTGACTAAAAGTAATAAAACCCAGGTCGTGGTAGACGAGCAAGTGGTCGGACAACTGGACCAGCAGGCCGGGATACTCTACGGTGCCAAAAGTAAGCAGCCCATCGCTCAGATTGATAAAACTAAGGCGGAGCAGTGGTCGATAAAAATTAATGAACGGGAAGTGGCCAGTATGAATGTGATCAAAGAGGTTCGGGAAAAGGGCTTAAGTGAACGCGTTTTTGATTACGTGGTTAACGGTATTTCGGCGGAAGAGCAGGCTATTATTATGGTGTTGATTATCAATGAATTAGTCCAGTTGGCCGTTTAGGAGTTGTAAATAGAAGGAAGTTCAGACCGCTTAGTCTCTAATCCTTAAAACCATTTGGGTATTTTCACGTTGTAAAAACACAAATCCATCGATGCCTCACTCTGGGGCATTTGGTTAAATTGATAAAGTATGAATTTTTCTAAGAAGGTAAATCTGATCATCTATCGCTTTCGCGAAAAAGGGTTAGAAGTGTTTTTGGAGCATTTTGACGGGGAAGACAAATGGCAAATTCCCAGCGAAGCTACCGAAAAACCTAGTCCAAGGAACCTCATTGAAGAAGAACAGCTCATTGAGCTGGACCCGGTTCAGACGGAAGGAGGAGATCAAGAGGAAGCCTGGGCCGTTGAGGGCGAATGGCACGATATCCCTTCTCTGAAATCCATGCTATACGAAGATGCCGTCTTTCTAAAGGATCAGCTAAAAGACATGGAGAAGGGTGGCTTCATCACTATAAAGGATGCCTTCAAAAAGGTAATGCCTCACCAGTATGCTTTCCTGAAAGAACTAAAAGATATCCTTACGGATCGTAATTCGATCAAGGATCTTTAGTATCCTTTCTGCCGATCAATCTGATTTTTCATAAGCAAACCTTTTTGCATCCGTTGATAGTTTTCAGCGATTTGCCGGGCTGCGTTTTCCTGATTCGTTACACTGGCGATGTGTGGTGTCAAGACCAGCCCCTCCTGTGTCCAGAAGGGGTGATCGCTGGGTAAGGGTTCTTTTCTTAAAACATCCAGGTAGGCTCCCCTGATTTTACCGCTTTCGAAGGCCCACAGTAAATCTTCCTCCACCAGATGAGCGCCCCGCCCTACGTTAATCAGGTAAGAAGCATCGGGTAGCTGGGCAAATAGTTCGCGCTTGAGTATGTCTTTGGTGGCGCTGGTGAGGGGAAGCAAACAGACCAGTGTATTAATCCCTTTCAGGAAGGCTGATAGCTCTCCCTTTTCTGCACTAAAAGTATCGATTCCCGACAATTTTTTTGGACTATTGGAAAAGCCGGCCACCGGAAACTGCAATTGGCAGAGATCCTTGGCAACGGCTTCTCCCAGTGCACCGAGTCCCATGACTCCAATTCGGAGTGGGGTTTCCGCCTGGTTTAAGCCAGACCACTGTGCCTTTTGCTGCTGTTGTAAATGAAAAAGCAGGTTTTTATGGATGTTGAGCACCGCCATGAGGACGTAGCGGCGCATGCCAATGGTTAGTTCTTCGTCGACGATGCGAGCGATGGGTAAATGCTTGGGAATACTGGGATCACTGATGAGGTGATCTACCCCGGCACCTAGCGAATGGACGGCTTTCAATTTAGGGAATCGTCGTAGAATACCCGGTGGTTGTTTCCAGAGAACAGCCATTTCAACTTGCTCCGCGGGGGCTTTGGCCGGATCATTATAAACGATTACTTCCGGGAGGTAAGCCTGTAAGTAAGTTTTGAGTTGATCGGTGTTGCGGTCGGGCGCAATGATGAGTATGGCCATATTGTTGTTGTTTTAGTTTTCTGCAGTTGAGACAAGGCATGCCTTACCTTTACTTATCTACCTCTCCGGTTTGTATGTGCCACAGTTCTTGATAAGTACCTTTTTGTGCGAGTAGTTCCTCATGGCTACCCTGCTCTACGATGCGGCCCTGATCAAAAACGAGGATACGATCGGCCTGGCGAATGGTTGAGAGTCGATGCGCTACGATGATGGCGGTCTTATTTTGGGTAAGCTGATCCAGGTTGTGCTGAATGGCTTTTTCGGTTTCGGTATCCACGGCACTGGTGGCCTCATCCAGAATGATGATGGGGGCATTTTTGAGTATAGCCCGGGCAATACTCAGCCGTTGTCGCTGCCCACCCGACAATTTAATACCTCGCTCGCCAACGATGGTTTTATAAGCCAGTGGAAGACTATCGATGAATGTGTGAAGCTGGGCTTTTTGAGCCGCAGCCCGGATTTCCTCCAGGCTGGCCTCTTCCATACCGTAAGCAATGTTTTCTTCAATGGTACCGTGAAAAAGGTAGACCTCCTGACTCACCAGGGCCATGCACCTGCGCAGGTCCCGAATGGTCAGTTCGCGAAGATCGTGTCCATCCAGGCTAATGCTTCCCTGATCGACATCGTAGAGTCGCATCAGGAGTTTAATAAAAGTCGTTTTACCACTTCCGGTAGGCCCGGCAATACCAATGGTTTCTCCCTGCCGAATATTTAGATTAATATTTTTGAGTATGGTTTGCTCGGGGCTATAACTAAAGGAGACCTCTTGCCAGCGGATTGTTCCGCCATCCCGAGGACTGGCTGCCGGAGAAGAAGGGTTTTTAATTTTAGGTTCGGCGTCCAGCAGTGCAAAGATGCGGCGCGAGGCGGCGCGGGCCCGTTCGTATTCATCAAATATAAAACCCAGCCGGGTGACGGGCCAAAGTAAGCGCTGAATCATCATGGCAAAGAAAGCCAACCCGCCCACGGTAAAGCGCCCCGGTTCGTAAATCACCCAGTAAGCACCCAGGTACAGCGTGGCGGTAAACCCCAGGGCGATAAACATCCGGATAATCGGAATAAAGACCGCTGACCAGCGAATGGCCTGAAAGTTGGCATCGCGGTAGTTTACCGAAGCCTCCCGTACCCGGCTTTCCTCAAATTTTTCTGCGGTAAAGCTCTTAATCACCTGAATTCCTGAAATGTTATTTTCCAGCCGGGCGCCGAGCCAGCCCACCTGCTCTCGTACTTTTTTATAGAGGGGAGCTACCTTACGCTGGTAAAAAAAGCTTCCCACCACGATGATTGGAATGGGAATCATGCCGATCAGCCCCAATTCCAGGGAGGTTACGATGAGTGCCCACCCCGCAAAGAGCAGCAAGACCACTAATTGAATGATCTCATTAAAAATACTATTGATAAAACGCTCCAGCTGATTGATGTCATCATTGAGGATGGTCATCAGGTTACCCGTTCGTTGGTTCTCAAAAAAAGCCATCTCCCGGGACTGCATTTTACGGTAGGTCACCATGCGCAAATCGTGCTGCACCCGTTGGGCAAGACGTAAGAAGCCCCGCTTGAACAGCCATTCGAAGAAGCTTTCCATGCCAAAGATAAACAGCGTGAGCACCGACAAGAAGGTAATAATGGAAAGCAGAGAAGAATAACCCAGGTAGCCCTCCAGCCAGCTGGGCGGGTTTCCACTTACCGAATCAATGAACCAGGCGGTGAGAAAGGGCGGCATCAAATCGAAAATCTTATTTACTACACTGGCGGCGGTGGCCTGACTAAGCGGCCCCCGATAGTTGCCCAGGTACTGGAAAAGACGACGCATGGGATGTGGGATAGAGTCGGGATGCATGCTTATTGGCTTTGTTCAATGAGCTGGCTATTACACCAGGCGATATAGTCTTTTATGGCGTAGCGGCAGTGCTGAACGTCCTCTTCTTGGTCCTGATTCAAGTGTTGCAGACTGTCGGTATAGGTCTTATTTAAAAACTCCAGGCTGCGTATTTGTTTACGGATCGCTAAGCGAAGTTTACTGGTATCTGCCTGAGCGAGTTTTGTTTTTGCTGCCTGGTAGTATTCGGGAGCTTTACGCAAAATAGCCTGACAGCGATTTATTTTTTCACTTTTGGGACCTTTACCCCGGGTTAATTCGATTTGTAGGTGACCGCCGATATTATATAAGCTGGCATCTGATTGGTAAGTTTGTAAAAAGGCCCGGTATTGATACAAACGGTTCAGAATGGGAGAGAAGGGATGCTCCAGACGTCGGGGATCCTCCTTCGGTAGCAGATCATCGGCCACCTGAATCAGTGAGTCTACCGAATAGAGGGCGGCTTGTAAACGCTCGGCTGAGCTGAAATCATTAAATTCGGATTGCTCGATGAGGCTAAGGTCAGCCGCAATTCTTTGGTAGCTGCTTTTAGCAGACTGGCAACTGAGTCCCAGCAGCAGCATAGACCAAAAGAAAAAGTGATATTTGATCATCAGGGCTGATTTTGTAGTCGATAGTTGATCAGGGCCAGGCTCATCTCTAATTGCTCCTCCGGTGTAATACTAGTATTATCCATCACGACGGCT
>Ga0209938_1000165_pt1 | contig 34692 bp, 24 predicted proteins | sample SalPonR2_C_D1_MG_FD_185708 | JGI IMG/M metagenome (GOLD analysis project Ga0209938, IMG submission 185708) | Salt pond soil microbial communities from South San Francisco under conditions of wetland restoration - Salt Pond MetaG R2_C_D1_MG... ... | reverse complement strand
GTGACCGAACGCCACGAATTCCGCCCCGCCGGCGGCCTCCACGGCCGACCAGAAGCCCTTCGGCTCGCGCAGCGGCACCTTGTCGATCCACGCCGCGCCCACCGGCAGTGGCTGGTGATGCACGAAGATCCCCAGCGGCCGGTCCGGATCGACGTCGACCAGCGGCGCCAGCCGCTCCGGCGTGAGCCGGCCGGCCGGCTCGTCGACCCAGGCCGAATCGAGCAGGACCCATTGCCAGCCGGCGCCGGGCTCGATCACCGGCCCGGCCTCGAACCCGGCCGCCGCGAACATCGGCGCCATCACCGATCGATCGTCGTGATTGCCCGGCAACCAGGCCACGCGGCAGGCGAAACGGCCGGCCCAGTCGATGATCCTCGCGTAGCTTTCCGGGCTGGCGTCCTCGGACAGGTCGCCGGTGAGTACCAGCCAGTCGGGCGCGAAGCGGTCGACCGCGGCGGCCAGCGCATCGAGGTTTCGATCCGCCGACTGCTCCCGGTACCGCGCGTCGGGATCGGCCGCCAGGTGGCAGTCCGAGACCTGGATCAGCCGCAGGCGCGACGCCACGTCACCGCCCCTCGATCTGGTCGATATACGACGCGGCCGGCGCCGAACTCGGATGACCCGGCTCGGCGGCGGCCACGATCCGGTAATGCGGCAAAGCCGCGTCGTTCTCCCAGGCGCGGTGCAGCAGGATGGCGAGCTGGAAATGGGCGAAGATTCGCGGCAGCGTCTCCAAGCTGGCCTCGAGCCGCCGCTGGCCGACGTCGCGCTGGCGCGACTGCGCAGCCTGCACGCCCCACAGGAAATCGGCCTGGGGAATCCGGCGACCGCTGGCCTGCAGGCGTTCGATCGACCGCTCGGCAGAATCGGGGTGGTAGTTGAGCAAGCTGAGTTCGGCAAAGACCAGTTCGGCCTCGAATTCATTGTTCAAGGCACGCCGCGCGCGCAGGACCTGGCGGTAGGCATCGCCCAGATCGCCGGCATACATCGCCCGCTTGACCGATGCCAGCTGGCCGAGACCCTCCCGCTTGGCGTGGAAGCTGTCCAGCACCCCATCGAGGCCCGCGCCGGTCGCGTCTTCGGCCGGCGGAAACGTGCTCGTGCCCAGCCGGTCGAGCCAGGCCGCCTCGGGTCTCTGCTCGACCAGCCGATGGCCGAGCCGCGCCAGGCCATCGGCACCACGACCCGCCGCCTGCAGCCGCTCCGCCGCCGCGGCAACGCAATCCCGCCCGCCGCAGCCGCGCAGCAGCAGTTGCGCCATCAGCGCGGCGTTCTCGGCCAGCCGGTAGTCGCGGTAGCGAGCCAGCAGCGGGTGTTCGGCCTCGACCGGCGCCAGCACCGCCCGCGCACGACCCTCCCAGGCCCGTCGCGCAGCCGGGCACTGGCCGAGCGCGGCGGCGAGCGCGCCGGTCAATTCATCAGGGTGTTCGATCCAGGCCAGCAAGCCCTGGGTCACGAAAATCCGGCCGCCGGCCAGGCAGCCGGCGTCGGCATCGGCCTCGCCGGTGGTCCAGAGTTCCACCGTCGTGCCCTCCGGCAGACTCGATGCCAGCGGTGCCCAGGCCTCCAGGAACAGTGCCGCAAGCGGCTCGGCAACCGGCCGGACGTCGACCTGGATGGCTTTGAACGTCGGGTACAGTTCGCCATCGGCGGCCGACTGGTCCTCGGGCGCGAGCCCGATTCGCCCGTCGTCGCGCGGGCCACAGGCGACCAGCAGCAGGACCAGGACCAGACCGGTCGTGAAACGGAATCGGAACATCGCGCGCTCTCCGCGGGAATCGATGCCGTATTCTACGTCCGACTTCGAAAGGAACTAGCGTTCCCGACCCCGAGGAGACGCCATGCTGCTGTCCGCGATCCGCCGCTTCCTGCGCCGACGCCGTTTTCCTACGCTGATGCTGATCGGCTCCATGCTGTTTCTGATCAACCTGGCCGTGCCGGATCCGATCCCCTTCATCGACGAGATCCTGCTGTTGATCGGAACGCTGATCCTGGGCAGCCTCCGCGATCGCAAACGCGACGGGACGGACAACGACGATGGAAACGCCAACGCGGCGAGCGTCACCGACGAACGCGACTGAGCGATCAGCCGCCGGCCTCGCCGGCGATATTGCCGAACACCACCGGATCGCCGATCTCGGCGCCCAGCGCTTCCATCTGGCCGGCGTTGACTTCCAGCACGTACTTCGCCGGCACGCCGCTGGGATAGCTGGGGCAGCGGCGCGTGCGGCAAGGCGGGGTATCCAGCGACCAGGCCACGATGGTCCGATCGGCGCCGATGAACAGGATGTCCAGCGGGATACGGGTGTTGCGCATCCACATCGAACGGGGTTCGGACGTCCGCCAGATGAACAGCATGCCCTCTTCGTCGGGCATCGAATCGACGAACATCAGGCCGCGGGCGCGGGTTGCGTCGTCGGCGGCGATCTCGACCTGGTAGCGCATGCCGGCGACCTCCACCCACGGCCCGTCGGCCTGGCAGCTGGCCGTGAGCAGCAGCACCACCACTGCGATCAGCAGCCGTGCACCTCGGTCAATCATCGTCGGTCTCCTCGGGCCCGTCACGCCGCTCGAACGTGACGAACACCAGTCGATGGGGGTTGTCGTCGTCGGCCGGCCGTGCCTGGCTGGCGACCAGCCGCCACTCGGCGCGCGACCAGGCCGGAAACCGCGTGTCGCCGTCCGGACAGGCGTCGATCAGGGTCAACTCCATCCGGGCCGCACCGGGCAGCGCCTCGGCGTAGACCTGGCCGCCGCCGATGACCATCGCCGGCGTGTCGGCGTCGAGCCGGTCCAGCGCCTCGTCCAGCGAACCGGCACACTCGACGCCGCGCGGCGCGTCGAAGCCGCGGCGACTCAGCACGATGTTGCGCCGTCCCGGCAGCGGCCGGCCGATCGACTCGAATGTCGCCCGGCCCATGATCACCGGGTGGCCCAGCGTGACCTGCTTGAAGCGGGCCAGGTCGGCCGGCAGGTGCCACGGCATGCCGCCGTCGGCACCGATCACGCGGTTGCGGGCCAGCGCCGCGACCAGGACAACAGAAGGACGGGCATCGGAATCGCTCATCCGCTGGACCCGCTCATTCTGGGCCAGTCGTTCATGCGGCGGATCCCGTCATACGGCGATGGGCGCCTTGATCGCCGGATGGGACCGATAGCCGACCAGCTCGAAATCCTCGAATACGAAGTCCTCCAGCCGGGTCCGCTCGATGTTCAGGCGCATTTCCGGCAGCGGGTACGGCTCGCGCGCGAGCTGCTCGTCGACCTGGTCGAGATGGTTCATATAAAGGTGCGCGTCGCCGAGCGTGTGGATGAACTCCCACGGCTTCAGACCGGTGACCTGGCCGACCATCATCAACAGCAGCGCGTACGAGGCGACGTTGAACGGGATGCCGAGGAAGCAGTCGGCCGAACGCTGGTAGAGCTGCAGGCTGATCCGGCCGTCGGCGACCCAGAACTGGAACATCGTGTGGCACGGCGCCAGCGCCATGCGACCCTGGGCCGGGTTCTCGTGCGGAGCGAGGTTCTCGTCGGGCAGCACGGTCGGATTCCAGGCCGAGACGACGTGCCGGCGCGAGTCCGGGCGCCGCCGAATCCGCTCGACGATGCGCGCCAGCTGGTCGATCGACTCGCCGCCCGGGGCCGGCCAGGAGCGCCACTGCTCGCCGTAGACCGGTCCCAGCCGGCCCTGCTCGTCGGCCCACTCGTCCCAGATCGACACACCGTGCTCGTTGAGGTAGCCGACGTTGGTGTCGCCGCGGATGAACCACAGCAGCTCGTGGATGATCGAGCGCAGGTGCAGCTTCTTGGTCGTGACCAGCGGAAAGCCGTCGTCGAGATCGAAGCGCATCTGGTAGCCGAACACGCTCAGCGTGCCGGTGCCGGTGCGGTCGGACTTGCGCACGCCGTGGTCGCGGACGTGGCGGATCAGGTCGTGATAGGTCTTCATGCCGGTTTCCTGTAGGCGTACGCGAGCAGCGCGATGCCGGCGACGATCATCGGCAGCGACAGCGCCATGCCCATGGTCAGACCGCCGAAGGCGACGAAGCCGAGGTGCGCATCGGGCTCTCGGAAGAACTCGGCGATGATCCGGAACACGCCGTAGCCGGCCAGGAACACGCCACCGACGGCGCCGGCCGGGCGCGGCCGGCGCGCGAACAGCCAGACGATGACGAACAGCAGCAGTCCTTCGAGCGCGGCCTGGTAGAGCTGCGACGGGTGCCGGGCCTGCTCGCTGAGTTCGCCGGCCCGCCAGGCCGCCTCGAGTGCGGCGGGACTGGAGTACACGCGATCGAGCGCAGCCGGAAAGACCATGGCCCACGGCACGTCGCTGATCCGGCCCCACAATTCACCGCCGATGAAGTTGCCGAGCCGGCCGAAGGCCAGACCGAGCGGCACGACCTGGGCCGTGAAATCGCCGAGTTTCAGGAAGCCGATGCCCAGGTGGCGGGCATACAGGGCCATGGCGACCAGCACGCCGATCAGTCCGCCGTGGAACGACATTCCGCCGTCCTGCAGCTTGAACGGGAACAGCAGGTCGTCGGCCCATCGATCCAGCCCGTAGAACAGGACGTAGCCCAGCCGACCACCGACGATGACCCCAACGATGCCCCAGAACAGGTAGTCGCCGACCTGGACCGGCTCGATCGGCCAGTGCGGCTGGCGGGCGCGATGGCGCAGCAGCGTCCAGGCCGTGGCGAAGGCCAACAGGTAGGTGATGCCGTACCAGTGAATCTGGACCACGCCCAGATCGAGCGCGACCGGATCGAAGTCGACGAGAAACGGGAGCGACGACATGCGCGGGGCGATCCGATCGAAACCAACCCGGATTGTACTGGAGGCATGCCGCTCTCGTGTCGCCCGCCCGGCCGGGCGGGCGACCGGCTGCGGTATCCTCGCGGACCGACGTCCCCGAGCCCGCACCATGCCGAATCGCCTCCGCGGCAGCACCAGCCCCTACCTCGAACAACACGCCGATCAGCCCGTGGACTGGCAGCCCTGGGACGATGCCGCGCTGCGCGAGGCCCGCGACAGTGACCGCCCGATTCTGCTGTCGATCGGCTACGCGGCCTGCCACTGGTGCCACGTGATGGCGCACGAGAGCTTCGATGACGCCGACATCGCCCGGAAACTGAACGACTGGTTCGTCTGCATCAAGGTCGACCGCGAAGCCCGGCCGGATCTCGACCGTACCTATCAGTTGGCCTACCAGCTGCTGACCGGGCGCGGCGGCGGCTGGCCGCTGACCATCGTGCTCGACCCGACGGACCTGGTGCCGTTCGTCGCCGGGACCTATTTTCCGCTGGAGTCGCGCGCCGGCCAGATCGGCTTCGGCGAATTCCTCGACCGAGTTCATGCCGCCTGGCTGCAGCAGCGCGACACGCTGCGCGCCCAGAACCGCCGGATGCTCGAGGCGCTGTCGCTGGTCGAGGCACGTTCGGCGCGCGGCGACGCCGCGACGGCCGACGATCCCGAGGACATCCTGATCGGCCAACTCGAGGCTCGCGAGGACCCGCGCCACGGAGGATTCGGCACTGCGCCGAAGTTTCCCCAGGCCCCGCTGCTGGCCTGGCTGGCCGAGCGCTCGGACGATGACCCGTCCGCCGAGCGCATGCTGGCCGACGCCGTCGAAGCCATCGTCGGCAACGGACTGGCCGACCAGGTCGGCGGCGGCTTCTTCCGCTACTGCACCGACGCGGCCTGGGAAATTCCGCATTACGAGAAGATGCTGACCGACAACGCCCAGCTGCTCGACCTGCTGGGCGAAGCCGCCGCGCGCTGGGGCGATACGCAGCTGCGCGACGCGGCCACCCGGACTGCCGACTTCCTGGTCCGCGATCTGGGCCTGCCGGGCGGAGGCTTCGCGACCAGCCTCGACGCCGACAGCCCGGTCCCGACCGAACACCGCGAAGCGGACTCGGCGCTGGAGCCGGGCCAGGTTCCGATGGCCGAAGGGGCGTTCTACCGCTGGCAGCGCTCGGACTTCGAGGCGGCGCTCGCGCCCGACGATATCGAACTGGCGGCCGCGCGCTATGGACTCGATGGACCGAGCAACCGGCCCGACGGTGGCTGGCATCCGGTACTGGCCCGGGCCCTCGACGAACTGGTCGGCCCCGGACAGCCCGTCGAGGCCGTAGGCACGACGCTGGATCGGATCCGCGGTGAACTGCAGCGATTCCGTTCGCGCCGCCCGCCGCCGGCCCGCGACGCCCAGCTCCGGGCCGGCTACAACGCGCTGGCGGTCGCGGCGCTGGCGCGGGCCGGCCTCCGGCTCGGGCGAGCCGACTGGATCGACCTCGCCGTGGCAACCCTGGATCGGGTCCACGGCGCGCTGGTGGATCGCGACCCGCCCCGCGCCGTCCTGCGCGGCGAACGTGCCGAGCACCCGCTGCTGCTCGACGACCGCGCGGCCCTCCTCGACGCGGAACTGGCGCTGCTGCACGCGCGCTTCGATCCGGAGCGGCTGGCCCGGGCCCGGGCGCAGGCCGATGCGATCGAGCGGCTGCACTACGACCCCGACTCGGCGCGCTTTGCGCTGACCCCCGTCGACCAGCCGGTGGTCGTGATGCGCCCGCGCGCCGACCAGGACGACGCCCAGCCGGCCGGCGCGGCGCTTGCGGTGCGCGGCTGGATCGAACTGGCCCGCCTGACCGACGACCTGGCCCGGCTGGACATGGCCCGTCTGGCCATCGACGCGGTGCGCGCCGACCTGCTTTCGCAGCCCAGCGCCCACGCCACCTGGCTGCGGGCACTGCGCGTCCTCAAACATCCGCGGACCCGGATCGTGCTGGGCGGACCGGCGGCCGAAACCGCCGCCTGGGCGGCTCGATTGCGCCGGCGGGTGGACCTGGACGTTCTGGTGGTGCCGTCCGGACTGACCGACCTGCCGCCGATGCTGCAGGCGGCCGCCGACCGCACGAGCCCGGCCGCCTGGCCGTGCACTGCACACGGCTGCCTGTCGCCCGCCGAACACCTCGACGACCTCGTCGAGCAGCTCGAGGCGCTTCGATGAATCGCCCGCGCCGCGCCGCCGCCGGGCCCGAATGGGCCGGGACCCGCCGACAGCGGAAGCGCAGGCCAGCCGGGCCCGCTTGGGCGGTCGGCTGGATCGTCTGGCTCGCCCTGGTTGGGCCATCGGTCGCCGTCGGCCAGCCGGCACCGGCCCCGCGCATCGTCAGCCTGGCCCCGCACCTGACCGAACTGGCCTACGAGGCCGGAATCGGCGATCACCTGGTCGGCGCCGTGGAATGGAGCGATCACCCCGAACCGGCCCAACGACTTCCGCGGATCGGCGACGCCTTCCGCTTCGATCCGGAGCGGATTCTCGCGCTCGACGCGACCCACGCGCTGGTCTGGACGGGCGGCACACCGGCGGCGGCCATCGAGCAGATCGGCGCGCTGGGCATCGTGGTCATCGAGATCGAGACCCGGACGCTGGACCAGATCGGCAGCGCGCTCGAAACGCTGGCTGCACTCGGTGATCGTGCCCGGACGGGAGGTCGGGCCGCCGATCGGTATCGGGCTGCGCTGGCTGCGCGCCGCGCGCGGGCCAGCGACCCGACCGAAGCCCTTCGCGTCTTCTACCAGGTCAGCGCACGGCCGCTGTTCACGCTCGGCGGTCGACACGTGATCAACGAGGTGTTCGCGCTGTGCGGCGCGTCGAACGTGTTCGCCGATCTCGATGTGGAAGCGGCTTCGGTCGGTGCCGAGGCCGTGCTCGACGCCGAGATCGACCTGGTCCTGGTCGGGCTGGGGCCCGGCGAGGCCGAACCGCAGTCCCGGGCGCGCGAGGCGGTCCATTCAGCGCTGCAGCAGGACCGCTGTCTTCCGGTACTGGGCGTCGAGGCCGGGCCGCTGGTTCGCCCGACGCCCCGGATTCTCGAGGCTGCCGATCGATTGTGCGACCGACTGGACGCGCTCAGAGCGGTCGAAGATCCAGCATGTGAAAACGACCGAAACTGATCGAGACCTGTCCGGGCACCACGTCGATCGGTGAGTGCATCACCGGCGCATCGACGACCAGGGTGTGGAATTCTCCGTTCTCGCCGCAAGGGTCGATGCCGGGCCCCAGCGTTTCCAGCCATTTCGGCGTCCAGCGCCGACCGAGGTTCGCCGGATCGACCCGCTCGGCATCGACGCTGCAGATCCGCGCGTCGATCCCCGCATCGGCCAGGCGCCACGCCAGTTTCGCGGTGCTCTGGCCCCAGAGCGGAAACTCCGCGCGCAACCCGAGGTCGCGGCACTGTGCTTCGCGAAACGCCCGGACGTCGTCGAGAAACAGGTCGCCGAAGGCGAGCCTGCGCAGGCCCTGACCGATCAGCGGCTCGACTGCTGCGCGGACCCGCGCTCGATAGGTCTGGTTGTCGCAGGCCTCGGGCAACGGAACAATGACCGGTTCGGCGCCCAGCTGCTCGGCCTGAAGCTCGATCACTCCGCGCCGGGTGCCGTGGATGGCGACGCGCTCGTCGGTTTCACCGCAGGTCGTGATCAGCCAGCGTGGTCGGCCGGTCCCGGCCAGCGCCATGCAGGCGGCGACCGAGTCCTTGCCGCCGCTGGACATCAACGCCAGGTCGTCGGCTCGGTCCATACGGTGCCCAACGGGGTGGGAAGACGGGATGGGCGGCGAGAAAGAAACGACCCGGGCCGGAGGCCGACCCGGGCAATCTGCACGGTGATCAGGCGGCTTCGCGCGGCCGCAGCAGCCAGCGGGCCAGCGCAGGCAGCAGCAGCATCGCGCCGATCATGTTGAAGATGAACATGAACGCCAGCAATACGCCCATGTCGGCCTGGAACTTGAGGTCCGAGAACAGCCAGGTCCCGACGCCGACGGCAAGCGTGATCGCGGTGAAGAATACCGCCTTGCCGGTCAGGCGAAGCGTCTGCATATAGGCCTGGTCCAGCGTCAGGCCTTCCTTCAGGTGATTGGACAGGCGACTGTAGATATAGATGCCGTAGTCGACCCCGATACCGACACCGAGTGCAACGACCGGCAGCGTGTTGACCTTCAGACCGATGCCCATGAAGGCCATCAGCGAATAGGCCATGTAGCTGACCAGCACCAGCGGCAGCACGATGCAGAGCGTGCCGAGAACCGAGCGGAAGGTGATCAGGCACAGCAGGATGATCGCGCCGTAGACGTAGAGCAGCATCGGCGTCTGCGCAGCCCGGACCTCCTCGTTGGTCGCGGCCATTACGCCGACGTTACCGGTCGCGAGGCGGAAGCATACGTCCTCTTCGCAGACCGGCGCGTCCTGGTCGAGCAGTCCTTCGACCACTTCACCGGTACCGTGGATCTCGAGACCTTCGACCAGGAACTCGCTCCGGAGCTCCTTGACCCGCTGGACGACGCGCGCGATCGTCTCGGCCTTGTGATCCTCGGTGAAGATCATGACCGGCATCGCGCTACAGTCGCGATTCAGCAGGCCGGAATCGGTTTCGATGTTCTGGAGGTTCTGGCGCATGATGAAGACATTGCGCGGCAGCACCTTCCAGCGCAGATTGCCCTCGTTCCATCCGGCGTTGATGATCTTGGCCGCCATCGGCAACGAAATCACCTGCTGCACACCCTCGACCTGTTGCATCTGCCACGAGAAGTCGTCGATCGCGTCCATGATCTCCGGATTCTCGGTACAGGCCTGAGGTACCGTCTCGGCGATCACCGAGATCAGATCGGTGCCGAGCGAGAAGCGATCGGAGATCAGGCGGGCGTCCTGGTTGTAGCGGGCGTCCTGGCGCAGTTCGGGCACGCCGGCCTCGGAATCCCCGATCTGCATGTCCTGCGACTTGTACAGTGCGCCGGCAAACAGCACAACGCCGACCAGGATGGTTACCGCGGCCACGCCCGGGCGCGTGAACGAGGCCACGAAGCGCCAGATGATCGATGTCGTCTCGGCCTTCTTCAGGGCCCGCTGGCGATACTTTTCGCCATTGCGCATCCGCACGTAGGACAGCAGGATCGGCAGCAGCACCAGGTTGGTGAAGATGATGATCGCCACACCGATCGATGCCGTAATGGCCAGTTCCTGGATGATCCTGATATTGATCAGCAGGATGGTCAGGAACCCGATCGTGTCGGACAGCAGCGCGATCGAGCCCGGAGCGAGCAGCCGAGCAAAGGTCGCCTTGGCCGCGTCCAGGCTGCTGGCGATCGGGATGCTCGCGAGGTCGAGACCGGACTGGTGCACGCCGGCGGGGGATCGCCCGCCGAAGAACTTCTCGGCCTGCCATCCCGAGATCATCTGCACCCCGTGACTGACCCCGATGGCGAAGACCAGGAACGGTGTCAGGATGTTCATCGGGTCGATGCCGAATCCGAGCAGGCTCAGCGCACCGAGCTGCCAGATCACGGCCACCGTGGAGCAGACCAACGGAAGCGCCGTCAACCAGACGGACTTCGAGTACAGGAACAGCAGCAGCGCCGTGATCGCGAAGGCCACGCCGAAGTAGGTCACCACACCGCGTGCGCCGTCGGCGACATCGCCGACGATCTTGGCGAAGCCGATGATGTGTACGGTTTGGTTGTCGCCCTCGAATTCGGTCCGGATCGACTCCAGCCGGTCGGCGACGTCCTGGTAGTCGAGCGTTTCACCGGTCGATGGGTCTTCTTCCAGCAGGTTGGCCCAGACCATGGCGCCGGAGAAATCCTCGGCGACCAGTCGCCCGACTTCGCCGGATTTGATGATGTTCGATCGAACCCGGTCGAACATCTCCTCGGTCGGCTGGAAGTCGGCCGGGATCACGTTACCGCCGGCGAACCCATCCTCCACGACTTCGACGAAGCGGACATTCGGCGTGAAAATCGAGCGCACACTGGCACGATCGACCCCCGGCAGCAGGAACACATCGTTGCTGACCTCTTCGAACGCGCTGAAGAATTCCGGCGTGAACATCTCGCCATCGCGAGCCATCAGGGCGACCATGATGCGGTTCGCGCCCCCGAACTCTCGCTCGTAGTCCAGGAAGGTCTGCATGTATTCATGATCGAGCGGCAGCTGCTTCTTGAAGCCGGCATCGACGCGCAATTGCACCATCGAGTAGGCCATCACCGCGCTGCCGACGATGAAGATCAACAGGATCAGCGGGCGGATCGCGAAAATCGCCTCCGCGACGCGGGCCGCGAAACCCTTCGACTCAGTCATAGCGAACTCCGTCTTCTCCGACCAGGATCAGGTGGCCGTCGTCGACCAGGACGGCGGCGTAATCGCTGCCCAGGCGGTCGGCCTGGACGTCGATGTTGCCATCCGCATCCAGCGTGACTCGGGTGGCCGCGGAACCGACCATCAGCACCCGGCCGTCGGTCAGATGCGTCGCACCCATCAGGGTCTGATCGCCGTCGTACTCGAGGCGCGTCCAGGAATCACCGAAATCACAGCTCTTCTGGATATTGCCGCGAAGGCCGTAGGCGATGATGCAGCCATCCTGTTCGATCAGGCCGAACATCGAACCGCTGTAGGGAAACCGGAAGCTCTCCCAACTCGTACCCTCATCGGTGCTGCGATAGCCATAACCGCGCTCGGCCGCGATCATCATGCGTTGGTCCTCGAGCACCAGCAGGTCATTCAGATGACATTCGAGGAACTCGTAGCAGCCCTTGTCGATGTAGACCGCCTCACCGGACGCCGTCTCTTCGTTGGTCGGTACCTCAACGTCGTCGGGCAGCGTATCGATGCCGTCCTGCGCCCGGGCGATCGCAGCCCAGTCGATGGCCTCGCCGACCAGCCGATCCTCGATGTGCTCGGCCTCCCAGGTCACGCCGCCGTCCGACGTGCTCATGAAGCGGCCGTAGGCGCCGACCGCAAAGCCCTTCAATGCGGTCAGGAACTCCACGTCGAGCAGTGGCTCCTGGGCCGCCGGGTCCCAGTTCTGGATGAACCAGGTCCGGCCGCCGTCGGCGCTGGACAGGATCGCGCTGTCGTGGCCCACCGTCCACATCCGGCGGCCCTCGCGGGCAATCCGGGTCAACGTGGACTGGACCGGGACCTGATCGGCCTGGGTCCAGACCTCCCCGTCATCGGACAGCAGCACGTGACCGCGCTGGCCCACTGCAACAAAACCGCCGTTGAAGCGGGTCACGTCCAGCAGCAGACTCTGGTCGGCCAGGCGCGCCTCGAGCGCCGGTTCCGGCTCGAACGCTTCGACCTCCTGGGCCGCGAGCGGTCCGGCGCAGAGGGCCAGGACGATTCCAAGAAAGAGACAGGACAGGTGGTTCATCACCGCACTCCGAAGGATACTGCGATACGAAAGCGGCCGGCCCGGGGGACCGGCCGCGCAAGGCATGCCCGAAGGGGCCGCGCGGTCAGCGGCGGCCGCGCGTACGCAACGCCTGCGGCGTGTAGTTGCTCGGCGCCAGCTCGACGTTGAAAGTGTTGACCGGATCCTGGTTGTCGATGCCGACCGCGACATAGCGGCCGGACAGCAGGTCCATATGGGACTCGATCGTGCTCCAGAAGGTCGGGACCTCGTAGTAGTTGACCGAGTGAGCTTCCGACGCGCGCCACAAGGCGTTGTTCTGGTCGTAGTGATCGATCAGCAGGATCTGGTAGGAATCCTCGTCCATGTAGAAAGTGCGGCGCGAGTTGATGTGGCGCGTGCCTTCCTTCAGGGTGGCATCGACGATCCAGACGCGGTGCAGTTCGTAGCGCATATACTCCGGATTCAGGTGACCGGCCATCACGAGATCGTCCGCCGTCACGTCGCCGGTGTGAGCATCGTAGGAGTTGTACGGCACGTACATTTCCTTCTTGCCGACGATGCGCCAGTCGAAGCGGTCCATGGCGCCGTTGAACATATCGGTCATATCGTTGGTGCGCAGACCGTCCGATGCCGTCCCCGGGTTGTCGTAGGCCACGTTCGGCGCACGGCGCACGCGCCGCTGACCCGGGTTGTAGATCCACGCCTGGCGCGGCTGCTGGATCTGGTCCAGGGTTTCGTGGACCAGCAGGATGTTGCCTGCCAGGCGCGCCGGCGATTCCACTTCCTGGAAGAAGTACAGCAGGATGTTGTTGGTGTCCGCGATCGTCACGCCTTCCTTGTAATACAGGCCGAGGATTTCCTCACGCAGCTTCACGAGCTGGAAATTCCCGCCGCTGGTCGGCGCCACCTGGTTGTTGTATCGCGTACCGCCCGTGCCCTTGTACTTCAGCTTGTGGTTCCACATCAGCTCGTAGGCGTTCTGCGGAATCGGGAACGGAAAGCCTTCGGCGGCGTTGGTGATGCCCTCGCCGTCGGAGACGAGCTGCGCGGTGCTGGCGTTCTGGATCGTCATCTCGTAGGTACGTTCCGGGAACGAGGCCGAGCGACGCGTCGGGTAGACCTGCATGAAGTAGGTCTCGGGGTAGCGCTCGAAGGTCGCGATCTGGCCGGCCGACAGCTGGTCGGCGTAGTCCATGTAGTTCTCGCCGGTGATCACGAATTCCGGGCGGTCGTTCGGGAACGGGTTCGGGTGCCGATCACCCGGCTGGTAACCCGCAGGCCAGTCGTCTTCGGTGATGCCGCCGGTCCACGGCGGAATGGTGCCCGCCGCGTTGCCTGCGCGAACCGAGCCCATCGGCGTCAAGTCTTCACCGAGGCGCGCGATGTTTTCCGGCGTGCGCGGAATCACGCCTTCGGCCGCGGCCGAATCGGCCACTGCTTCGCTGGACTTCGCCATTTCCTCTGCGGCAGCAGCTTCGGCGGCAGCAGCTTCGGCAGCAGCAGCTTCGGCGGCAGCAGCTTCGGCAGCAGCAGCTTCTTCGGCGACAGCCTGCTCGGCGGCCATCCGTTCGGCTTCCGCGGCGGCCTCGGCGGCTGCGGCTTCCTCGGCTGCAATCCGCTCGGCTTCTGCCCGGGCTGCATCTTCGGCAGCGGCCGTTTCGGTCGCCATGCGTTCGGCTTCGGCGCGAGCCGCAGCCTCGGCAGCAGCAGCTTCTTCCGCCGCCTGTTCCGCAGCCATCCGTTCGGCCTCAGCCGCAGCTTCGGCGGCAGCCACTTCCTCGGCGGCTACGCGCTCGGCTTCGGCCCGAGCGGCCTGTTCGGCAGCAGCCGCTTCGGCGGCCATGCGCTCTGCTTCAGCAGCGGCCGCCGCCTCGGCATCGGCAGCGGCCTGCTCGGCCGCCATGCGTTCGGCTTCGGCACGAGCCGCTTCGTCAGCGGCTGCTTGTTCGGCAGCAGCCTGTTGCGTATCCATCCCGTCATCCGGCGTCGTACCGCACGCGGTGAGCGTGATGGCGAGACCCGCTGCTGCCAGCAGGGCAATCAGGTTCTTGGTCATGTTCGTCATCCGTTATTCCTCCGCGTCAGAACGAGTAGCTGATCGAGCCCGAGACGAAATCCCGGTCGCCGAGCAGGTTGTTGGTGCCACCACCGAAGAAGTTGGTGTAGCCGAAGTCGACCCGCCAGTTCGCGAGGTAAGAAAACCCGAGACCCAGCGACAGCGACTTGCGGCCTTCGATGAAGTTACCGCCCGGCCCCGGCGAGACGCCGTTGACGTCGTGGTTGAATGCCAGACGAGGCGTCATGTTCCAGGCCGAGTCGAACACGGCGTTATAAGTCGGCGCGATCACGAGGCGGTAGCCCCAGCTGAACGGCGTGGCGAAGCCGTCGGTCGTGGTCACCGGATTGCGCAGGTCGCCACCGTTGAGCTGGTTTCCGATGCCGCCGCCGGTATCCGTACCGGGGCCCTCGAACCGGAGTTCATTCCGGCCGGGAAGGTCCCAGACATGGGTCGCACCGAACTCGGTCACGAAGGCGACCTGGTCGGCGTTGATCGGGTTGTTCGGGCCGAACAGCTTGGTCAGCGTGAACTGGGCCTGCGAGACTTCGCGTCGCGAGAAGCCGGTGATCGACTCGCCGGGACCGAACTGACCGAGCTGGCTATTGAACCGCAGAGCCGGCTCCGGAAGTACATCGTTGAGCGGCGACAGGCCGGCAAACAGCAGTTCTACGTCATCGATCTGCAGCGGAAGGTTCGGCCGGTAGCTGATCTCGCCCTGCAGTGCCCAGGTCTCGAACACCGTGGTGTTGAAGCTCAGGCCGAACGAGTCGATGTCTTCCGGATAGACGACGTTGACACGACCGGTGGAGGTGTCTGTACTGGTGACCGATTGGCCGTTCAGCACCGGCAGGCGGCTGTGATAGCGGATGTAGTAAAGGCCGAACTCGGTGTCGTTCAGCCACGGCGCGAAGTACCGGAAAGCCAAGCCGTATTGACCGGTATCGCTCGGCCGATCATCCAGACCACGCGGCAGGTTGCCGGGCGGGAAGCAGCTCTGCGGCAGCGGATCGACGCCGCAGCCGGGAATCGGCAGCGGATCGTCCGGCAGCAGGCCGAAGCCCAGCATTGCGTACTGGCCGCCGTCGGTTGCGAAGTCGTTGGTCGAGAAGTACGAACCGGCCGGTTCGGGCTCGACCCGGTCCCACTCGTACATGTAGATGCCTTCGACCGACAGGTTCTGCGTCAGCTCCAGCGAGGTGTACACCATGCCGATCGGAATGAACGCATCGCGCAATTCGGCACCGGCGGTCCGGATGGCAGAGACGTCGACCGGATTGATGACGTTGATACCACCCGGCAGGAACGTCGACTCGCCCCAGCTGACCACCTGGCGACCGACGCGAACCGACAGCAGCTTGTCGGCGACCACGAAATCGCCGTAGACATAAGCGTCGAGCAGGCGCGCGCGCTGGCCGACGAAGTCCTTCGCGTCATCGCTGAGGCGGTTCTTGTTGTCCAGCGTGAAGTCGTAGAAGTAGTTGCCGCGGACGAACGCCCCGTAGTTCTTGTAGGCGATGTCCAGCTCGGATGTGATGCGGGCCTGATTGAAGATCAGGTCGTACTGATCGAAATTCAGGTTGCCATCGTCGGAGTTGGCCGAAAACCGGCCCGGCGACGCGATCTGCTGCTCGATGGGAAGCAGCGAGACGGCCGGATTGAAGACCGACTTGGCGATCAGGTCCTCGTCCCTGTCCTCGACGCGCATGCCCATGGAATACGAAACCGTCGTATCCAGGGTGATGCTGACCTCGTCGGTACTGAGGTCGATCGCGGCCGCCGGCCCGGCGACCAGACCGAGAGCAATGGCAGAGGCCAGCAGCGAACGGCGCGGCAGCCCTGTCGTAGTGTTGATGTTGTTCATGGATCGATCTCCCTCGCTCAGTCGGTCTCGATAACGGACGGGTTGCTCACGACCACCGTCGTGCCGCCGGTCTGGATCAGGCTTGCCGCCTGGCCCTGCATTTCGGCAGTCACAGCCGGATCGGCCGTCGGGTCGAGCAGGGATCCGTGACTACCCGAAATGAATCGGGTCGCGCCGCGAATACCGGCCGCGTCCTGGGTGGTGCCGGTGATCGGATCCAGCCCCATCACGCGGATCAGCGGTTCGGTCCCCGAAAGCGGGGCACCCGGCACTGCGTTCGGAACGACCGCATCGCCGGCCACCTGGTGCAGCAGGATCGAGTTGGCCTGGACGGCGTTCTGCGCCCAGTTGATCGGATCGGCCGAGTCGACCGCCGCCTGGGCAATCGCCAGGAACTGGAAGAAGTCTGCCGTGCCGGGCTCGACGCCCGCGGCCTGCAGGCCGGCGCGGATGACAGGCCCGAAGGTCTGCGAGCCGTTCAGCAGATTCGCGATGCCGCCACCCGGCACCGACATCACGGCATTGTTGACGGTCGGCTCGACGGCCAGAAACGCCGTTCCGACAATCGAGCCCAGCGACAGGCCGACGAAGTTGATGTTCGAACCGTCGAAGTCGGCGACGGTGTCGCCGTCGATATCGATGCCTGGAATGTTCAGCGCCAGCGTCGACAGGTCGACCTGCGCCTGGCGATTGTTGTCGCGCGCGGTCAGCAGGCTCTGCAGGTTGATGAAGTAGCTGCCCGAGCTGTCGATCCGGCCGTCCGGGCCCGGCGCGCCGGTGGCGTTGTCCTGGAGGTCGAGATCGAAGGTGCGCTCATTGGCGATCGGGCCGAACGGCGTGTTGTCGACATACAGCGCGGCCAGCGGCTGCGACGGATCCAGCGGATCGGTCTGGGTGATGCCGTGCAGCGGCAGGTCCATCGAAACGACGGCGTAGCCGATCGAGGCCATGGTGTCGGCCAGGGCCAGCGCCTGCGACCGGTTGCCGGTGATGCCGTGCTGGAAGATGACTACCGGCCAGCCGCCGGCCGGCTTGACCTGGCCGGAGAACTGGTTCGGCACGGTGACCAGGATCGGCACGGTCTGGCGATCTCGCTCCACCGGCAGCGGGTTGGCGACCGTAATGTTGGTGGAGGTCGGATCCAGCCCGAAGCCATCGAACGGCGGCACGTAGTTGCCGGGCGCGGCTTCCCAGAACCGGTTCAGCGGCGCAGTGGGATTGTCCGGCGAAGGCACGCCGAGGAAGTACGGCAACTCGACGACGCCGATCAGGACGTCGGCGATGCCCGGCGAAGCGCCCGGCGGCAGGACGTCGGCGGTGGTCAGCCCGGTCGGCGCGACCTGCGCCGAGGTCGGCGAAAGCGTCGAGCGGACCACGCTCAGCACCGGCGTGATCGACTGGGTCGTGGCCGTCCAGGACAGCACGATGTCGTCGCCCGCGATGCCGGTGGCCGCCGTCGCCGCGGCTTCCTGCGTGTTGATGATCTGGCGCAGCGGCTCCAGCGCCTGGGCCGAGGCGTTGTCCAGCAGCGGCTCGGTGCTGACTCCACCGGCAGTGACCAGGGGCTCGGTGCGCTTGGCCAGGAAGTAGGTCTGCGACGGCGTGGCGACGTTGCCGGCCGGGTCCTGAATTCCGTTGGTGACGACCGCCATGTAGGCCGTCATCTCCTTGAGCGGCACCAGCGGGACGATGGCGATGGTGCGGCCGGTCGGGTCGGTGGAGGCGACGGTCGCGACGTACTCGGCGCCCGGCGTCAACTCGCGATTCACCTGCTGGACCGCGATGTTGCCCTGGACCAGCTGGACCTCGAACAGGCGGACCGTCGAACCCGGCACCACGGTATCGGGGTTGACCGGATCGGAGAAGCTGAAGGTCCACGGCGTGACCGTGCTGAATCCATCCAGCGCGCTCAATGCCACGGCCGGATCACCGAAGTCCGTCGGATCCGCGACCGGAGGGTTCAGGGTCAGGTCGGTGGTTCCCAGCAGCAGCAGGTTGATCGGGAACGGCAGGACCGCGTTGGACGGATCGAAGTTGGCGGTGATGACGTCGGTGGTCAACCCGCCGTCCGGGTTCGTGGACGGCGTGGTCGGCTCGGCGCGATCACTGCTCGAACTGCCACCGCAGCCAGCAAGGACGGTCAACGCCAGCGCGAACGCCGGGATCAGACGGTACTTCATCAGATTTTCTCCCCGAAGCATGAGCTTGTCGGTCGTTATATTTTAGGGCTCCGGCCGGAAACGGGACGCGGCTCGGAATCGCCCTCGTATGATATGAACAGGCTTTGCCGGATTGCAAGGGCGCCAAGCGCTCTTTCGGCCACCCCTTGTTATCGTCGATCAGCCTACCTCATCGCGCCCGACGACGTGGGCCGGGATGCGTGCGCCAGCGCACAGGTCCACGCGGCCGTTGCGCCGGGATCGGCAATTGGGCAAGGTGCGCCTTATGTCGACACCGGCCGCGAACGATTCGATGACTGACTCCAGCACCACACCCCCGGCGTCGCGACTGCGCGCGGCGATCGGCCCCGGCCTGCTGATGGCCGGCGCGGCCGTCGGTGTATCGCACCTGGTGCAGTCGACCCGTGCCGGCGCCGAATACGGCCTGGCGCTGATCGCGCTGGTCCTGCTCGGCTGCCTGCTCAAGTTCCCGTTCCTCGAGTTCGGTCCGCGCTACGCCGCCGCGACCGGCGAGAGCCTGGTCGCCGGATATCGGCGCATGGGGCGGTGGGCGCTGGGCCTGTTCACGCTGATCACGCTGAGCACCATGTTCATCGTGACCGCCGCGGTCACGCTGGTAACGGCCGGCCTGACCGGCGAACTGCTCGGCCTCGACCTCTCGGCGACGGCGCTCTCGACGGGCGTGCTCGGCGCCTGCGGGCTGCTGCTGGCGCTCGGCCACTACCGGACGCTCGACCGGGTCATGAAACTGATCATGGCCGGACTCGCGCTGGTCACCGTCGTGGCCGTCGGCCTGGCGCTGACCTCGCTGGTCGGTCAACCGGCGGCCATCGATCGTCTCGGCGAGAGCGTGCTCCACGAACGGCTGTGGACAGCTACCACCTTCGCCTTCGTCCTGGCCCTGCTCGGCTGGATGCCGATTCCGCTGGATGCCGCAGCCTGGCATTCGCTGTGGACGCTGGAGCGGGCGCGTCAGACCGGGCATCGCCCGACGCTGCGCGAGGCAAGCTTCGATTTCCATGTCGGCTACCTCGGTGCAACGCTGCTTGCCGTCGCGTTCCTGCTGCTGGGTGCGCTGACCATGTACGGCACCGGCAGCGATTTCGCCGGCGGCGCGGTGGCCTTTGCCGGCCAGTTCGCAGACCTCTATGGCGCCGCGCTCGGCGAAGGCTGGCGACCGCTGATCGTGACGGCTGCGCTGGCAACGATGTTCTCGACCACGCTGACGGTCGTCGATGCGTTTCCCCGGGTCCTGCGGGCGGTCCTCGAAGATGCCGCCGACGCCGACGAACGGCGCGCCGCCGAAGATCCGGGCCATCGAGCCCGATACCTCGCCTCCCTGGCCATCATCGCGATCGGCGCGCTGGTCGTCATCGATCGCTTCGGCGGGTCGTTCACTCAGCTGATCGACTTCATCACCACGGTGTCGTTCCTGGCCGCGCCGATCATCGCCTGGCTGAATCTGCGCCTGCTGACCGGCCCATGGACGCCCGCCGCGGCGCGCCCCGGGCCCGCGCTGCGCGCGCTGGCCTGGACCGGTCTGGCCTTTCTCGTGGCGCTCTCGGCCATCTGGATCGGCGGACGGATGCTCGGAGCGGACTGAGCCCGCATCGCGTCAGCGGCGCGCCAGCCAGTTCTGGATCCGGGTCCAGGTCGGCTCGACCAGCGGCAGCACGCGTTCCAGCGCCTTCGCGTTGCGTTTCCACTTCTCCGGGTCCGGTCGGTCGAGCGTATGCCGGGACAGCGGCAGATCGCCGTCGAACCGCGGCGGCGACAGGTCCAGCCGTTCACAGAGCGCGCCGAGCGTGCGCTCCGGCGAGTCGATCAGCGACTCATAGACCACCGGCACCGCGCCGGCGACCACGCCGTTGTCGAGCGCGTCGAGGATCGCTTCGTGAGCGGCCTGCCACTGGCGGGCGGCAATCAATGCGACGTCGTCGGCCGGCAGGTCCCGCCAGCCCGGGATCAGCAGCAGCGACCAGGGCGGGCCCGGCCAGCCCGGCAAGCCGGGATAGGTCACGAAGCGGCCGGAGCCCCAGGCGTCGATGATGCTGCTGATGTTCTCGCGCGGGCGCCGCACCAGGTAGACCAGTTGCATCCCCGGAAAGACCTGCTTCAGGAACGGCAGTCGCAGGGCGTTCTTCGGGGTCTTCTCCAGCAAGCGGGGGGCCTCCATGCCCTGCAGCCGTTCGAGTCCCTCGTGGCGAGCCACCGCGTCGGAAAAGCGCTTGCGCAACACCGCCACGTTCTCCGGCCCGGCGTCTTCGGCGCCGAGCGCATTGGATGCGAAGCCGCGGGCCGACGGGCCCAGCGATTCGACCCCCTCGATCACAGCGTGGCTCTCACCTCCGATCGACACCGTCTCGGGACAGCGCGCCAGGCATTCGAACAGCAGCGTGCTGCCCGACCGCGGCGCCGCGGCGATGATGACGGCGCGGCCCGGCCGAACGCTCTTCGCGGCAGCGGGCTTCGGCCTCGGCGCAGGCGACGAGGCCAGCGGCGACTCGATCAGGCCGCTGCCGATGATGACCTCGCGGATCATCTCGGCCACATCGGCGCCGTTCGGCAGTTCGAGTTGCCCTGCGAACGCCTCGAGGTCACGACCGAGCGTATCGAGCGCGCGGGCGTAGGCAGATCGGCCCTGCGGCGATTCCCCGTAGCGCGCCCACAGCCCGCGCCACTGGAAGCGGAAGCGCTCCATGCGCGCCTCCAGCTGCCGCGTGGTCTCGGCAGGCGCACCGCTGGCCACCAGGTCATCGAACAAGTTGGCCAGCAGGCTCTCCTGCTCCCAGGGGGTCATCACGGCCGGCCGGTTCGTGGTCTCGAAGTGCAGCCGCGGCCGGGCCCCGGGCGCGTAGCCGACCGCGCGTGGGCGAAACGGACCGGCGCTGTCGGCAAACGGGTTCCTGGATGCCGCCAGCAGGTCCCAGAACGGCCCCGACCCGACCGTGTCGCAGACCAGATGGACGCGCGGCGTGGCCGACGGATTGGTCACCTTGTGGACTTTCCAGGTATCGAACACCCAGCACTCGCCCGGCTGCATGTGCACCGCGCGCTCGCCGCAGTGAAAGCGCACGTCCGACGACGTACGGATCGGCACGTGGATGCGCATCCGCTGATGCCAGTAGTAGTTCTTGTCGAAGTGCGGGCTGGCCTCGGCCGATCCGCCGATCCGCATCAGCCGCGAACGACCGATGACCGTCGAGAAGGCGGCCATGACCTGGCGCAGGTACGGGCATGCGTCGAGCGCGGGCGTCGGCGCCATGGCTCCCGAGAGGTCGTCGTTCTGGCCGCCGCCCGTGGTCACCAGCAGCAGCGCGTCATTGTCCCGGAATCCTTGCGGATGCGGACGCCAGGTCTCGGCCGGCACGGCGTCGATCTCGGCCTGCAGACGTTCAGCGTCGAACTGGAGCGGTAGCTGCAGGAACTCGGCGGGAAGCTTCATGGCGTTGAAATTGATTTGTCGATGTAATCGGCCTATTATCCACCGCGGGGAATGTGACGAAGATCAAGTTTTCGCCACTGCTTTGGCCGTCGACGGCCGCGTATGTAGATAGGGAGCTTTTTCTGAATGTACTCTGATTCGATCCGTACCACGCGGCTTCACCGCGCCGTGCGCGACGCGCTGCGCAGCATGCGCCGGCCGGCCGCACTGGCCTCGATCACCCTCGCCACCGGCGCAGGCGCAACTGCCCTGCCGGCACTGGCCCTCGATGCCGGACCGACGGCCGCGACGGTCGGTAGCCACGCGGCCGTGCGCAGCAGCGCGCTTCTTGTTCTCGACCCGGGCGTGGACCACGCAGAGGCGCTTCTGACGGACCTGCCGAGCGGTGTCCGGGTGGCCAGGCTGCCAGCCGACGTCGAGCCGCTGCGCGGCCTCGAGATGCTGCTCGAAGCGCATCCGGGCACGCGCGAACTGCACGTGGTCTCACACGGGGCGCCCGGCCGGCTCCAGTTCGCTGGCGGCGCGGTCGATGCAGGAACGCTGGACGCTTCGGCCGATCGTCTGGCCCGCTGGTTCGATGGCGTCGACCATCCGGAGATCGTGCTGTACGGCTGCGACGTCGCCGCCGACCAGCGCGGACTGGCCTTCATCGATGCGCTGGCGCGTCATACCCGCGCCCGCATCTCGGCCTCCGACGACCCGACCGGCTCGGCTGCCGACGGCGGCGATTGGACGCTGGAACGCTCGACCGCGCTGGCCAGCCGCGCACCGCTGTTCGGCGAAGCCGCCCGGGCCGAATTCCGGGGCCTGCTGGACACGTTCGCCGTGACCGACACCAGCGACGCCGGCCCCGGCACGCTGCGCCAGGCCGTCATCGACGCCAACGCCACTCCGGGACCCGACATCATCCAGTTCGATTCCGGCCTGTACGGATCGACGATCAGCCTGACATCCGGCGAACTGACGATCACCGACGACGTGAGCATCGAAGGGATCGGAGCCGAGTACCTGACGATCGATGCAAATGACGGCTCCCAGATCTTCGTGATTACAAACCAGGCCGACACGGTCTCGATCTCCGGTCTGACGCTGACGGGCGGATACGCCTACGGGGCCAACGGCGGCGCGATCGAGAGCTTCGCGACCAGCCGGCTGACGATCACCGACTCGGTCATCCGGGGCAACCGCGCCGAATACGGGTACGGCGGCTTTCGCGGCGGATTCTCCGGTGGGTTCGGCGGCGGCGTGGCCCAGGACCAGGGCGAACTCGTCATCACCGGCACCACGATCGAGGACAACAGCGCCAAGTACGACGGCGGCGGCATCTGGTTCCGGAGCAACGACGGCTCTGACCTGCTGCAGATCGAGCAGTCGACGATCACCGGCAACGCTGCCGGTACCGGCGGCTTCTACCGGGGCGGCGGCGGGGCCGGTTCCGGCGGCGGCGTCCACATCGAAGTCGTCGATTACGGCGGCACGTTCACCGTCAGCGATTCGACGATCACCTCGAACTCGGCCAGCCAGGGCGGCGGCCTGTCGCTGTACGCCGACGCGCTGAGCACCTACAGTAACGGCGCCTACCTCGAGCGCGGGACGCTGACGGTCAGCAGCACCACGATCCAGGGAAACACGGCCACCCGCGCGGGCGGCGGGCTGTTCCTGTACGGCGAAGAAGACATCTCCGACATCGTTATCGCCGACAGCCAGGTCCTCGACAACACCGTCCAGTCGCCCTACAGCGGCCCGCAGCAGCGCGGAGGCGGCGGCTTCAATGCCGGCGGCGGCGTGCTGTTCGCGAACGACTACGGTATCGGCGGAATGACCATTACCGACACCACGATTTCCGGCAACAGCGCCAGCATCGGCGGCGGCGTCGCCGTGATCTTCGAATCCTACGGTTCGCCGATCCGGATCGAGACCAGCACCATCAGCGGCAACAGCGCCGAAAGCAGCGGACCGGGACCGGTCGGCTACGGCTACGGTCCATCGGGCTTCGGCGGCGGCGTGGCGCTTTTCAACGAAGAATACATTGCCGGTGCGCCCTACGGCTCGCTGGACATCATCGATTCCACCATCAGCGGCAATTCCGCGGCGAGCGGCGGTGGCGGCATGGCCGGGTTCACGCGCGACGCGCTGTTCACCGGACCGATCCGCAACGGCACGCCGGGCGAACGGCTGCGCAGGGTCGGCGGCCGGGAAGGCAGCCCGGAGCGCGATCGGGGTGATCGCGGCGGTTCCGCGGCCCCGCTCAGCGAAGTCCGCATTATCGGCACCACGCTCAGCGGCAACGATGCCGGGTTCGGCGGCGGAATCGGCGTAGCGGCCGCCGGTTCACGCGGGTTCGATCTGACCAACAGCACGATCAGCGGCAACACCGCCGCCGTCAATGGCGGCGCCATCGATGTCTACGCCATCGGCTACATCAATCGCGGTTATCCGGCGCTCCGAGTCGACGCCGAGCTGACCACGATCGCGGCCAACACGGCCGTGGGCCTGCGCGGCGGCCCGATCGGCATCGGCGGGGTCACGCTGAACGCAAATGCCCGCGCCGGATTCCGCAACAGCGTGATCGCCGACAACGGCTACGATCTGTCCGGAACGGCCTATGCCGACTTCACGCTGATCGGTAACGACGGAACGGCCACGATCATCGGGGCCGACAACATCGTCGATGCCGATCCGTTGCTCGGCCCGTTGCAGGACAATGGCGGACCCACCGAGACGCACCTGCTCGGCCCCGGCAGCCCGGCCAGCGACGCCGGCGACCCGGCGTTCACCACCCCACCGGAGTTCGACCAGCGCGGCACGGGCTTCCCGAGGGTGGCCAACGCACGGATCGACATGGGGTCGACCGAGGGCCTGGCGCCGAACGTCGCCTTCTCACCGGATCCGCTGGACTTCGGCCTGGTCAAGGTCGGCGTGGCCAGCGCGCCGGGCTCGGTGACGATCACCAATACCGGCGGCCTGCTGGCTGTCTCGGCGATCAGCGCCGCGGGCGGCGCTTTCGCCGCGACCGGCGGCAGCTGCGATCCGTTGCCGTTCAACCTGGCCGACGGCGAGAACTGCACGCTGGACTTCACCTTCACGCCCCTGGCGGTCGGTATCGACAGCCTGGCCATCAACGTGACGAGCAACGACGCCGACGGACCGGACAGCTTCACGCTGACCGGCGAAGGCGCCCTGGGTGCGCTGGGCATCACGCCCGACCCGGCCGATTTCGGCGGCGTGCCGATCAATACCGTCTCGGCACCGCTTTCGGTCACGCTGGAAAATACCGGACCGGTCGACGTTTCCGTCAGCGCGATCGATGCGGCCAATGCACCGTTCGCCGCGGCCGGCGGGACCTGCGGCGCAGTGCCGTTCTCACTGGCCCCGACCGCGACCTGCACGCTGGACTACAACTTCGCGCCGGTAGCGCTGGGGCCGTTCACGCAGACGCTCAACGTGACCAGCGACGGCAGCACTTCGCCGGATGCCTTCGACCTGACCGGTACCGGCGCCGGCGGTGCGACGATCGGGTTGAGCACCAACGATCTCGACTTCGGCCTGGTGTCGCTCGGCGTCGGGGGATCGGAGTTCGTCACGCTGACCAACACCGGCTCGGTCGACCTGGACATCAGCGGCATCACCAGTCCGGGCGCACCGTTCTCGCTGAGCTTCAGCGCGCGCGGATCGGTGCTCTGCGCGACGCCGCCGTTCTCGCTGGCGGCCGGCACGAGCTGCGATATCCAGATCGACTTCGACCCGCTGGCCTCCGGCGTCTACAACGCGAGCTTCGACGTGCTGAGCAACGCACCGAGCAGCCCGGACACCGTCGATCTCCGGGGTACGGCGGGCGAGCCGCTGATCATCCCGACGCTGAATCGCTGGGGCCTGGTGCTGCTCGGCGGGCTGATGGGGCTGGTCGGCTGGCTGGGCTTCCGGCGGCGCGACGCGCGCTCGACCGGCTGATCCGGCAATACCGCTGCAGGAATGAACCACGGCCGGGCCCTGCCCGGCCGCTTTTCGTTCCGGAGTTCGGCGAGCAACGCCGAGCGAACGGTCAATCGAACCGGAAGCGCGGATCGTCGGGCGGAAACGGTCGCGTTGCGCGCTGCTCGTTCTCGTAGCGTCGCATGTTGGGCTGAAGATCGGATCGCCGCTCGAGTTCGCCCGACTTCAGGGCCTCGAAGATCGCTGCGGCCTGAACATCCACGGCATCCTGGAATCGGCCGACCGCGGCGTAGACCATGGCCAGCGTCACCGCCGACTCGAGTCCCGGGCGGGCGTCGTAGATCTGCTCGCTCCACGACAGTGCCTGATCCAGCGCGGCGCGTTCGACGTCAAGGCAAGTCGCCCGCATCCGGGCCATCGCGCCCAGCAGGGCGGCATCGCGCGGCGACGCGGCGTCGAAGGCCTGCTGCATGACCGGCTCGGCGGCCGAGCAATCGCCGCCGGCCAGGTGCGCCATGGCCTGCCAGTAGCGCAGCCTCGCCCGCTCATCGGCCTCGGCCGCGGACTCCGCGAGCTCAGCGAGGGTCGCCGCGGCACCGGTCGTGTCGCCCTGGTGCAACCAGACCCGGGCCCGGCCCTCGCGCGCGGCCGGCAGGCCGGGCTCCAGCGACAGGGCGCCGGCGTAGGCGCCGAGCGCCTGCTCCGGGGAGCCGGTCCGCGCCTCGACCTGGCCGAGCAGCACCCAGTCCTCGGCCGAAAGGCCGTCGAGCTCACGCAGCCTGCGCAGCGCCGAACGAGCCAGCTCGTACTGCCCGTCGCGGGCCAGCACCCTGCCGTAGGCCGCGACCACCGTGACGTTGTCCGGGGCCAGCAGGCTGGCGCGGCTGAGCATCTGCACGGCGGCATCGAAATCGCCCCGATCGGCCTGCGCCAGTCCGGCCTCGAGATAGAACTGCGGGCTGCGCGACAGCTGCTGGATCTGCATCATGATCGGGTCGTCGATCTGCGGCTCGCCTTCGCCGGCCCGCGCCAGCGCGTCCCGGGCCTCGTCGACCCGGCCCAGCTCGCGCAGGGCCCGGCCGAGCGAGAAGTACAACCGGGTGCCGGCCGGATCGAAGGCCAGCGCCTGGCCCAGCAGATTGACTGCCTGCTCGGCGTTGCCTTCCTCCAGCGCCACGCGCCCCAGGCCGCCCAACGCGGCCGGCGACTCCGGCCGTAGCCGGAGCGCGGTCTCGAAATCGGCCCGGGCAGCGGCGAGATCGCCCTGCTCGAGATGAGCCCGACCGCGCCGGATCCTGCCGGGCACCAGCACATCGGGATGCGCCATGCCCAGCGCCGCATCGAAGCGCCGGACCGCGGTGGCCGAATCACCGTCGAGCAGCGCCAGCACGCCGAGCCGATACTGCAGATCGGATCGGCCGGGCTGCAGCGCCAACGTCTGCTGCCAGGCCGCGTCGGCCTGACTGCGGAAATCGTGGGCGAAATAGGCATCGCCCAGGGCCAGCCAGGCGTTGGCCAGCGTGACCGGTTCGTCGGTCCCGGCGCGCAGTTCGATCATCGCCGAGCGCGCCTCGGTCAGCGCATCGCGAACCGGCGCGGCGGCTTCGCTCAGGTCGGGTGCCGGGACTTCGGGCAGTGAATCATCGGACTGCGCGAATACGGACATCCCGCCCAGCACAACGGCGGCAACAAACAGCATTCGAATCATGGAATCACTCTTCGGCGGGTGGTTCCGGGACACCCTGGCCCCGGGTCAGCACATGATAGAGATCGACCTCCAGGTCGGCAAACCGTTCCCACCGGCCATCCGGCCAGCGGACCCGGAGGGTGACGGGAGCCCGCGCCTCGCCCAGCCCGATCACCGCACGTGGATCGTTGGCCGACGCGTAGGACCCGTCGGTGCGCGCGCGCAGGACACCGTCGGCGCCGACGACCTGCACGCGCGCCGGCAGATGATCGCCCTGCCCGTCAGGCCCGCGCAGATCGACGCCGATCCAGCGGTGGACGGCAGGCGTGACGTTACGTAGCACCTGCGGCGGGCCGAGATTGTTCGCAACCACGACATCGATCCGGCCATCGTTGTCCAGGTCGCCGAAGGCCGCACCCCGACCGGTGTACGAGCCTTCGAACACCGCGCCGGCACTGGCCGTGAGATCGACGTAGCCGCCGTCGCGGAGCACGAACAGCTGGTCGGTCTGGTGGTACGGCCACGGATCGCCGGCCTCGGCCAGGTCGCTTTCCAGCACCACCGCGCCGTTGACCACGTACAGGTCCAGCCCGCCGTCGCGGTCGAGATCGGCGAATGCGGTGCCGAAGCCGGTCCGCGGCAGACTCGGGGCGCCGAGTCCGCGCTGGGACGTGACGTCGGTGAACCAGCCCGTGCCGTCGTTTCGATACAGGGTATTGGTTTCGCGGATCAAGTGGGTCATGAACAGGTCGACGGCGCCGTCGTTGTCGAAGTCGCCGGCATCCACACCCATGCTGGCCTCGGCCGAGCCGCCGCCGTTGACCGCGTTGCCCGCCAGGAATGCGTCCTCGATGAACGTCGGCACGCCGTCCTCGCTGCCCTGGTTCAGCCAGTAGTGGTTGGGCTCGCCGTCGTTGGCAACGTACAGGTCCGTGCGGCCGTCGTCGTTGAAATCCGCCGCGACCACGCCGAGCCCGGGCTGCGGGTCGCGAAGCAGCCCGACCGGGCCGGAGACGTCCCGGAACGTCCCGTCGCCGTTGTTGACGAACAGCGAGTCCGCGGCCGGCGGGTAGGCCGACGGCGAGCAATAGTCCAGCCGGCTGCTGCCGGCTGCCCGGCAGTCGCGATGCGACTCGAAGCTCCAGTCGACGTAGTTGACGACGATCAGATCGAGCCAGCCGTCGCCGGTGACGTCGGCGAAGCTCGCGCTGACGCTCCAGCGGGGGTCGTTGACGCCGGCCTCGGCAGTGACGTCCGTGAAGCGACCGCCGCCGTCGTTGCGCCACAGCTGGTTGTCGCCGACGTTGAGCAGATACAGGTCCGGGTCGCCGTCGCCGTCATAGTCGGCGGCCGCCACGCCCTGGGCGTAACCGCGCGCGTCGATGCCGCTGGCCTCGGTCACGTCGACCAGCCGGATCGGTCCACCCGGTTCGGTCACGTTGCGGTACAGCACATCGCCTCGTTCGCGGTCCTGCGGGCCGGTCTCCGGATCGAAGACCCCGCCCTGGACCAGGTAGAGGTCCATCCGGCCGTCGCCGTCGAAGTCCAGCAGCGCAGCGCCGCCGCCCATGATTTCTGGAAACCAGAACCTGCCCTCCGCGCCATTGACGTACTCGAACTCCACGCCGGCCGATTCGGTGACGTCGACGAACCAGTCGCCGTCCTCCGAGTGAACGGAGACCGGGGACAGCAGCAGCGGGGCCAGCACGGCGGCCGGGAGTCGAAGAAGTTTCACGGTGCGGGTTCGATGTTCACCAGACGATCGACAGGATACCGGACAATCGTCGACTCGATCACACGCCCCACGGGCCCGGAACCCGCATTGCCGTTGTCGTCTTCCATTGCCCAGACCGCCACTCGCAGGATCGCCGTCGTCAGCACCTCGCGGGCCGACTACGGCCACCTCTTCTGGGTGCTGCGCGCGCTGAACGAGCGCCCGGAGGTCGATCTGCGCATCGTCGCGACCGGCGCGCACCTGTCGCCCGGCTTCGGTCACACCGTGGACGCCTTCGCCGCCGACGGCTTCGACCTGGAGGCCGCGCCGGAGTCCCTGCTCGATTCCGACAGCGACGTCGGAATGGCCAAGACCATCGGCGTCGGCGCGCTGTCGCTGGCCGACCTGTTCGGCACGCTGCGTCCCGACCTGCTGCTGCTGATCGCCGACCGCTACGAAATGCTGGCGCCGGCCGCGGTCGCGCTGGCGCTGCGAATTCCCATCGCGCACATCGAGGGCGGCGATGTCAGCGAGGGCGCGATCGACGACGCGGTACGCAACGCGCTGACCAAGATGGCCCACCTGCACTTCGTGCCGACGGCAACCGCGCGCAGACGCGTGCTGGCGATGGGCGAGGCCGACTGGCGGGTGCAGGTCAGCGGCGCGCCGTCGCTGGATCACCTGGTCCGCAGCACGCTGCCCGAGCGCGCCGATCTCGAACGCCGGCTGGTACTGCCGCTCGACCCGGCGCCGCTGGTAGTCGCCATGCATCCGGTCACGCTGGCCGCCGACGAAACGGCCGATGCCCGCGCGCTGTTGACCGCGCTGGAAAACGTCGACCGACCGATCGTGTTCTGCTACCCGAATGCCGACACCGGCTACGCGCGAATCGTCGCGGCCACCCGCGCATTCTGCGGCGACGGCCCGGACCGCCGCCTGGTCACGAACCTGGCCCATCTCGACTACTGGGCGCTGCTCCGGAACGCCGCGGCGCTGGTCGGCAATTCCTCCAGCGGCATCATGGAAAGCCCGTCGCTGGAACTGCCCTGCGTCAACATCGGCATGCGCCAGGAGCAGCGTGAGCGGGCCGCCAATATCATTGACTGCGCCGGCGAGCCCGGCGCCATCCGGGCGGCGATCGAGCGCGCGCTGGACCCGGCCTTCCGGGCCGGCCTGGCCGGCATGACCAACCCGTACGGCGACGGCACTGCCGGCGAGACCATCGCCCGCGTGCTGGCCGAGACGCCGATCGACGAGACGCTGCGGATCAAGCGCGCGCTGCCGCTGACCGACACCGACCCACCGGCGTTCGTCCAGTGAGCACCTCGCGCATTCCGCTGGCTCGACCTCGGCTGGGCGACGAAGAACTCCAGGCGCTGCACCGAACCGTCCGGTCCGGCGTGCTCAGCCGAGGCGAAGCGCTGCTCGGTTTCGAAGCCGACCTCGCGGGACTGGCCGGCACGCGCAGCGCGGTCGGCGTGAACTCCGGCACCAGCGCGCTGCAGATCGCGCTGGAAGCTCTGGACGTCGGCCCCGGCGACGAAGTCATCACCGTCAGCTACACCTTCATCGGCACGCTCAATGCAATCGCACGGACCGGCGCCGAGCCGGTCCTGGTCGACGTCGCGCCCGACACGCTGAACATCGACCCCGACCGAATGGCCGAGGCCGTCACCGAGCGCACCCGCGCTGTCCTGGTCGTGCACCTGTTCGGCCGCCCGGCGCCGATGGACGCGATCCGGGCCATCGCCGAACCGGCCGGTCTCGCCATCGTCGAAGACGCCTGTGAAGCGATCGGCGCGACCTGGCGCGGCAGACCGGTCGGTGGGCTGGGTGATGCAGGCACCTTCGGCTTCTACCCGAACAAACCGATCGCGACCGGCGAAGGCGGCGTGATCACGCTGAACGACGCCGGACTGGACACGCGCTGCCGGCAATTGCGCAATCAGGGCCTGGACCCGGCCAGCGGCACGCGGCACCCGACCCGACCGGGGCTGAGCGCCCGGCTCTCCGAGCTTCAGGCCGCGGTCGGCCAGGCGCAGGTCCGACGGCTGCCGGAGTCGTTGAACGATCGGGCGCGGGCAGCCGAACGCTACCTCGAGCGGCTGGCGGGGCAGCCCGGACTGGAACTCCCGTCGCCGGCGGCTCCCCGAACCACGATCAGCTGGTTCACGTTTCCGGTCCGGGTCCCGGACCGGGCCGCTCGCGACCGGGTCCGGGCGGGCCTGGCCGAGCGCGGCATCGAGACCGGCATCTACTTCGAGCCGGCCCACCGACTGGCGCCGTACGACCGCACCGCGCCGCGCTATGCCCTGCCGGTCACCGAGTCCATCGGCGACCGCGGCCTGGCCCTGCCGCTGTATCCGGACCTGGCCGAGGACGACCAGGACCGGGTCTGCGAGGCGCTGCGCGCGGCGCTCTGACAGCGCGGGACGCGTGGGTCAGTCGCGTGTCGCGCCCGGATCACGAGTCAGCGCCAGCTCCAGCCGCTTGAACTCGCGTGCCGTCCAGTTGCGGTCACGCTCGAGGTTCATCTCGAGGAAGAACCACAGCTTCAGTGCGCTGACCCCGCTGGAGGCAGCCAGCACGATCACGCCCCAGAACACCCGGTCATCGAGGCCTTCGGCGGTGAAGAATTCGTAGCCGCTCCAGACCGTCACCCCGAACAGCGCCACGGTGATCAGCATCGCGAACGCGGCCCAGCGGCGCCAGCTGCCGGTGAACACCCGGTACAGGGCGCCGAACACTCCGTGTTCAGCGGTGCCGAGATCGCCCAGCGCTTCGTCGCGCCGCTCCAGCTCTTCGCGGATCTTGTCGTCGACATTCATCGTCATTCTCCTTCCAGGGTCTGCTGCAGTTGCCGTCGGGCGCGGTACAGCCGCGACTTGACGGTGCCGGCCGGGACGTCCTGCACGTGAGCGATTTCGCGCACGCCCAGGCCCCGGCGATAGAACAGGTCGAGGGTCTCGCGCTCGAGCCCGGGCAGCGCATCCATCGCCGTCTCGATGCTCAGGCGCTGTTCGCGCCCCTCGCTGTCGTCCGGACCGGCCAGGACATCGGCCGCCACGCCGTCCAGCGGCGTTTCGGCACGGCGCTGGCGGCCGCGCAGCGCATCGAGCGTGCGCCAGCGCACCGCGTGGTACAGCCAGCTGCGGAACGCCCGCGGATCGTCGAGCCGCCGCAACCGGCCGCTGACGGTCAGCCAGGCGTCCTGCACCGCGTCGCGCGCCATCGCCGGCTCGTGGCAGAGACTGTGTGCATAGCGCACCAGGTCGGCGTGGTGGTGGCGCACCAGCGCGTCCAGCGCCGCGCGGCGGCCGCGCTGGGCATCGAGAACGAGCAGGTCGTGTTCGGCGTCGCGCATGGCGGCCTCGGGTCCGGTTACGATCAGACGACGCGCGGAACGCCGAATCGGTTCACGGCCCGGCGCGAAATCGATCCCGCAGCCGGGCCCGAGCTGGCGTTCAGGGGGTCGCCGACGCGGTCCCGGGATGACGCAGCATCAGCGCCTGATCGGCGGCAACGTCGAGCCGCTCGCTGGTCCGGCCGTCCGGCCAGCGAACCCGGATGCGATCGACGCGCTCTGCGTCGCCCAGCCCGAAGCTGGCGACCGGCTCGACCTGCGACAGGTAGCTGCGGGTGGGCATGACGATCCGCTGCTGGTCGCGGCCATCGATCGTGACCGTGATCTCGGCGCCGATGCCGCGTGGATTGCCGGACGGACCGTCGAGCGACACGCGCAGCCAGCCGGCCGCGGGCGCGGGATCACCGTCGAGCAGCAGCGGCGGGCCGCCGACCTGGGTCAGCACCAGCTCCAGCCGGCCGTCGCCGTCGAAGTCGGCATAGGCCGCGCCGCGGCCGACGATGGGGCGGCCGAGGTCGCCGATTGCCGCGCCGGGCACCGGCACGAACGACTGCGCGCAGCCCGGCCCGCAGTTCCAGAACAGCTGGGCCGACTGGGCGTAGCGCTGCGAAGCCTGGACGCGGTGAATCTCGTTTTCGACATGACCATTCGCCTGCATGAAGTCCAGCCGGCCGTCGCGGTCGTAATCGAAGAAGAACAGCCCGAAGGTCAGCGCCGCGCGCGACGGTGCGCCGATGCCGCGCCCGATCGCCTCGTCGGCGAAGGTCACACCGTCGCGGGTTACATACATCGAGCTCATTTCATTGGCGAAGTTGCCGATCCCGATCGCCAGCGCGTCGTCCAGCCGGACCGCATCGATGCCCATCGCGCCGGTTGCCATCCCGTTGCGGTCGAAGCCCAGACCGAGCAGCGTACCAGCCTCCTCGAAGGTCCCGTCGCCGCGATTGATGTAGGCGAAGTTGCGCACCGTGTCGTTGGCCACGACCACGTCCAGGTCACCGTCGCCGTCGAGGTCGATCGGCATCAGAGCCAGCCCCTTGCCGACGGCGGTGCCGGTCGCGGTGTTGGTCACGTGCAGCCCGGCGACTTCGGCCTGCTCGTCGAAGGTGCCATCGCCGCGATTGCGGTAGAAATACGGTTGGGTGCCGGCGAAGTTGGTCGGCGGGCCGTAGGCGCGACCGATGCCGGTCAGACGGTAGTCGACCTCGAAGTCGATCGCCCGCGACCATTCGATGTAGTTCAGCACCAGCAGGTCCAGGTCGCCGTCGGCGTCGGCGTCGAAGAAGCCGGCGCTGGTGCTCCAGGCGGTCTCGCTCCCGGCCACGCCGGCAGCGTCGGTGGCCTCGACGAAACCGTCGGGACGATTCAGGAACAGCCGGTTGGGCCCGACCGCAGTCAGGAACAGGTCGTCGCGGCCGTCGCCGTCGACATCGCCGACCGCCGCGCCCATGCCGTAGCCCAGCGCGCCGGCCAGACCGGTCTCGGCGGTGACCTCGACGAAGCGGCCGCCGTCGTTGCGGAACAGGCGGAGCGTGTCGACCGGATCGCCGTCGGCGTCGGGCCATTGGCCGGAATTGACGAACAGCAGGTCGGGATCTCCATCCAGGTCATGGTCGATGACCGCCACGCCGCCGCCCATGGTCTCGGGCAGCAGTCGGTCGCCGGTCGCGCCGTTGACGTGGACGAAATCGATACCGGCCTCGGCCGCGATGTCGCGATACGGCGCCGGCGGCGCTTCCGGGGTCGCGCCGCGTTCGAGAAGCCGGGCCAGGTCCGGCGCCGATTCCTCGATCGGAGCGTCCTCGCGGCCGGCGCGCAGCGTCAGCACGGCCCACGCGGTCAGCGCAACGGCGACGATCGCCGCCAGCGCGATCAGCGAACGCCGGAAGGCGACGCCGATGATCCGGTCATCCTGAACCGCGGCATCGTCGATGCCGGAGCCCTGGCGATCGCCGGTCACGGTCCCGAGCCCCTGCCGTCGGCCAGCGGGGCGTCCTGAACCAGCGTCGGTTCGGCCCGCGGCGCGCGCTGCCGTTCGACATCCCGCGCCGTCAGCGGATACATCGAGCGGCCTGCGCGCTGGAGGTCGAGGATCACGACCGGATCGGCCAGGTGATCGGCCGCCGGGTCCGCGCGCCGCGCCGCGGCGACGGCGCGGTCGCGCGCGTTGTCGTCGATGCGATATTTCTCGTAGGCCGCGGCGTGCCGATCCGCCGCGTCGTCATCGCCCAGGCCGCGCTGGACGCGGGCCTGGTTG
>Ga0209938_1000162_pt1 | contig 35299 bp, 26 predicted proteins | sample SalPonR2_C_D1_MG_FD_185708 | JGI IMG/M metagenome (GOLD analysis project Ga0209938, IMG submission 185708) | Salt pond soil microbial communities from South San Francisco under conditions of wetland restoration - Salt Pond MetaG R2_C_D1_MG... ... | reverse complement strand
TATCCGTCCATAGAGATTCCACTCTTTGTCTTCTTTTACTGCCTTCATGAAACTGTTGGGCACACGAACAGAGTTGTTTGAATTCTGACCGCTTACCGTCAGGTAGGCCTCGGAATTCCAGTCGGTGTCGTAAGTATCAAATTCGATGTCGGTGAAGCCTTGCGCTGCCAGCTGGATGACGCGTTCAATATAGTTCAGCGGCACCTGGTTTCTTTTAGCTTTTTTGATTGCGATTCCCAGCTCTTTGTTTTTGAGCGGATCACGGCTCATAGCCCCATTCATTTTCCGTCCATCCACTTCTACAGGAGTGTTACAGAGCTTGATGATCTTTTTGAGATGCTTCTCGGTTACTTTTGAGCCGGAAACAATCGCTGCTACTTTCTGCTCTTCGCGGACCTTCCAGTTGATATACTCTTCTATGTCTGGGTGATCCAGGTCGAGCGTCACCATCTTGGCAGCACGGCGTGTGGTACCACCGGATTTGATGGCACCCGCAGCACGGTCGCCAATCTTGAGAAAACTCATGAGTCCGGACGATTTGCCGCCGCCACTCAGTTTTTCTCCCGCGCCCCGAATATCGGAGAAGTTTGACCCTGTTCCTGAGCCGTATTTAAAAAGTCTTGCCTCACGAACCCATAGATCCATGATGCCGCCTTCATTTACCAAATCGTCCTTAATGCTTTGAATAAAACAGGCGTGTGGCTGAGGATGCGAGTAAGCATCTTTAGATTTCTTCAGCTTTCCGGTCTCTCCATCCACATAGTAATGGCCCTGGGCCGGACCATTAATCCCATACGCCCAGTGCAGGCCCGTATTGAACCACTGCGGGCTATTGGGAGCTGCCATCTGAGTAGCGAGCATATAACATAGCTCATCATAAAAAACCTTTGCATCTTCTTCAGAATCAAAATAGTCATGCTTCCATCCCCAATACGTCCAGCACCCTGCCAGGCGTGAAAACACCTGACGGCTATCCACCTCGTGTGAATATCGCTCCTCTTCTTCAAGATTTTTAAGTGCAGCCTTATCTGCTTCAGATCGCTGCAGCCATTCGGGCACGCTGTCCTCTTTAACCTTCTTGAGTTTGGCGGGCACACCTGCCTTCCTGAAATATTTTTGCGCGATAATATCCGTAGCTACCTGCGACCAACTATCGGGCACCGTCACATTGTCCATTTGAAAAATGAGTGATCCGTCAGGATTCTTGATCTCTGATTTTCTCATTTCGAAGTCAATCGCGTCAAATGGGGTGTCCCAGTCTTTTTTGGTGTGGTATCGGCTAAATTTCATAGATATAGGATCGTTTAAGTCTTAATATTCTTACGGGTCGCACTGCATAAATTTCAAGATCGCCAGAAGATGACGAGTTCCTTCTTGTTGGGCTTGTTAAGATATTCGCGATTGTGACTAGCATCAAATTTTTTCTCAATTACTTTTCCACAAATTTCGAAGGTTATCCACAATCAAAAAAATGAATTTTTCCTGAATCACAGCTTAGGCACCCTCAAAGGACAAATAGACAAAAAGTGCTCACTTTGACAATCCCCTGATTCTATTCCAGAGAGGTTATCCACATTCTCATATTAGTTAATAACTGCCTGGAGAGCATAAATGGCCTTTTTGAAGTTATCCACATTATTTCAAAGTTATCCACATTTAGTCTCTATGGCAAATAAATACGTCTTGACAGGCTCAAAATTGTTAACAAAGGAGAACTGATCAACGATTATCACATTCCTAATTTATGATCATTTTAAAGTCATAAATATTTGCCATGATATGTATATATAATTCATCGATTTCTATAACTTTAAACTTCGTTTTAAAGCAAGAAAAGCAGCAGGAAAAGAATTAGAATCACGTGCTTTTTGACTTCTTTAATTCAGAAATCTACAGTAACTCCAGCCTGGATTGTGGTCCCTATGGTGTTGTAGCCATAAACCTCAGTAAAATCACTGTCGAACAAATTTTTGATATCTATGAATAAACTCATCCGTTCATTAAACAGGCTGTAATCCGCATACATATTCACTAATAGATACGGGTCAAGTTTTACGTCTTCAGCAGCAAAGCCATTGGCAGGATTAAAATACAAGTCGTTTCTTTCTCCGTTATATTCACCATTCAGACGCACTGACAAACTTTTTACAGGCTGAAAGGCAGTACGAAAACCGATACTATGGGAGGGCCGGCGTATAAGGTTGTCTGAAGTGACCTCACCCCCATCTTCTAAAGTGGTAAGTTCACCATCCAAATAATTATACCAGGCGCCCAGCGTAAATTTGCTGTTTACAATCCAGTCGGCCGATAACTCTATTCCCTGGTCATTTTGACGATCTCTGTTAATGAAACCTATGGGTGAGAAAATAATCAGATCCTCAATTTCACGTATAAAGTACTGGCCACTAAACTTTAGTGACTGATCCAGAATATACGTTTCGGCACCGATACTGGTATACAAACTTTTCTGCGGCTGAAGGTCCGGATTGGCACCAAACGGCCCAAACAATTCATCCAGTGTAGGCGCTTTAAAGCCAGTTGTTACTGAAGCAAACAGTTTAACCTGATTCGTCAGACTGTATGATGGTGCAAAGCTGTACGTTGAATTGCTCCCGTATTCGGAGTGGCTGTTCAGGCGGTAACCCAGTTCTGTACTCAAACCTTTCCAGTCTTCGAGGTAAAGTGTAACGTAAGGACTGTAAATATTTGAATCCTTTTGAGGAATCGTAACAATCTGTGTATTCCCCTGGCCATCGCTTACCATCTCCTCGCTTGATGGTATAATAAAATCCTGATAGTTAAGTCCTGTCAGAAACTGCAGATGATTGGAAATTTTGTAGTTACCATAAAAGTCTGCATTGTGGAAACGCCCTTCAAACTCATTCTCTCCGAATGAGTTTATAAATGTGCGGTTTGTTGCCGTAAATGAGTAATCTCCATTTATTCGGAGTCTGTCAGCGCTATACTCAACTTGAAGGCCCGGGTTTAACATATCAAGGCTAAACTCATTATTGGCATCTATAAAAGCCCCTCCATCGTAATCGCCTCTATAATTTGAATAGCGTAAAGTTGGACTTATAGTCAGGTTTGATACCGGAGTTATGTCAAGTCGGCCGAAAAATGAATCCATCTCAAACCCATCATTTCCAAACGAGCCTGTATCACCCTGATTTTCAGCTGCACTGAATCCTTCACTCGATTCCCTGCCGTAGTTCATATTGTATTGAACACCATCAGTAAGCGTACCGTTAAGTCCAACGCCGGCGTTAAATGTATCAAAGGAACCATATGATAATTTGCCACTGCCATTAAGTGCGCCTCTTTCGCCTTTTCGCGTAATGATATTAATCACACCGGCGATTGCATCCGTACCATAAAGTGTAGACTGACTTCCCTTTATGATTTCGATACGCTCGATGTTTTCAGTAGATAACAGCCTGAGATCGAAGAGTCCGCCTGTGCCGGAAGGGTCATTAATTGCCAATCCATCAATCAGAATCAGCGTATTTGTAGCAGCCGCTCCCTGCATATATAAAATGCGGCCGTTTGAAGGGGCTCCGAAAGCGTCATTGACTCTAATTCCACTCTGCTGATTCAGAATTTGTGACAGGTTTCTGCCAGCATTTTGCTCAATCTCAGCTCGCTCTATGATTTGTACGGGTTTCGTGGTTTCCCGCCGTGACTGAGGAATTTTTGAAGCTGTTACAACTACTGTGCTTAATTCGAGTGAATCAGCTGCTGTTTCATTAATTAAATTTTGAGGCTGAGTCTGAGATTGCGATTGCGATTGCGATTGAGCGTTTGATGAGAAAATTAAAATTATGGCAGTTGATACTGCACAAATAGTGTGTCTTATAAGATATACGTTGCTCATGGTCCTGTTAAGATAAAGATTAAACCGATGAGCTTTCGACTATGAAAAAAGATGGGGTGAACCGCGCAAAAGAGTTAACTCTCAAATGTGAAAGCGGGTCATTCCCGGCCTTTCCACCGAAAGCCTGAATAATGTAATGTGCAATCAGGCAGGTCTTCTGACTTACTCCACCTCAGCAGCCTTCCCAATCATCATGTATCCATGACGAGCAGTGGCAATTTTTTGCTGGGCGTTCTGGAGCTTACAGCTACGGGGATAGTCCCGGATTTTCACCGGATTCCCTTTTCATCCGTTGAGAGGAATAGAACTTATTACCGCCAACGGAACCTAACGCGAATTAATGGTAAGGTGTTTGGATTCAGAAATCAACTTAAATAGTTTTTTCGTCAAGATTTGTTTTCGAGGCATTCTATAGCAGCTCGAACCGGCAGCCCAAATAGCTCTCTTCGCAGCTGTGAACGTGTTGTTTCCTGGTCATTATTGAAACCTATCATCTGATTGACTTAAACACCACAAAGCAACCAAGGTAATATCTGTATCTGATTAAAAGATTCCTGTGACTTTGGGGAAATACCCGGTTTCCGGCTTACAAATAATTATATTTGACGTTCAAGTTGAATCCCATTAAACACAGACCACCTTATGAATACCATCAAACATAAAGAGGCTTTTAATGTAAGATCTTACGAACTCAGTCCGGCCGGAGAAGCCACGCTTTCTGTGATCGCCAATTATTTCCAGGAGGCAGCAGGTAAAAACGCGAGAGACCTGAACTTTGACATCGAAGATCTTCATGAAAATGGGCTTACCTGGGTACTCTATCGTATGCACATTAAAATGGATAAGTTTCCCGGACGATGGCAACAGGTAACCGTAAATACGTGGCCCTCATCCGGTGACGGAATACGCGCCTTCAGGGACTACCAGCTCACTGACAGGGGCGGCAATGTACTTGGCAGGGCCATAAGTCAATGGATGGTATTGAATGTGCAAAACAGGCGACCCTCACGCATTCCAAATGAAATACTGGAGATGGGTTTGAAAGTGTCGGAACATCAGCTGCCTGCCGATAAATCAACTTTTCCTGTAATGGATGAGCCGGACACTTGTACAATAATAATGGTAGGCAGGCATCACCTGGATATGAACAAGCATGTAAACAATGTCGCGTATATCGAGTGGATGACCGGATATATGATGGATGATTTTCCGGCTGAATCAGCCTGCATCGAGATAAAAATACAGTATCACAGAGAATGCAATTTAGGGCAAACTATAGCTGTAAAGGTAAAGCGGATTGCAGACAGCGAGTTTCTACATACCATCGAGGATGCAGATTCAGGTACGAAGCTCGCTGAAGGAATAACCCGCTGGAAAAATGATTAAGGCTTGTTCTCTTCTCTGTCAACAAAGGCGTCGTCATTTCGACGTCGATAGTCTTCAGGATGATTTTCCATCTCCCGAAACTCTCTGAAGGTGAAAATCAGTCCAATCAGAAATAAGATGACTATGATGATCCCGGATGAAAAAATAAACTGAAGACTCATGGATTGCTCCTGTACTTAAGGATTTTAAAGTATGCACCAAATCCCAGAATGGAAGGCACCCATAAACCTACAAAAACTCCTGCATCTTGCGAGCCGCTGAACCATAGGTAAATTGAGAAAAACATTGAAAGAAGAGCAGCTATGAGAATAAAGTAATCTGAAGTTTTTAGCATTTTATCAGATAAAAATTATGAATTACATTTTGATTGATCTGAACAGAATAAATCTATCATGAGATCAAACCAACAAATATTGCCGGTTATTTTAACAATTGAGTTATACCCGTAATCGTTCATATGGTATGGGTTCACTTTGACCAATCAGGCGCAAATGATGGATTTACGAGACGCATATTCTTTTCCAGGTCATCAATGCTTTGAAACTCCTCATCTGTTAGTTCAAAATCAAAAATATCAATATTTTCTCGCAGGTGTTTCTCACTGCTCGCTTTCGGAATAGCCACCACATTCTCTTGTTCGATCAGCCATCTGAGTGACACCTGTCCAGCTGTTTTACCATGGCTCTCACCTATTTCTTTCAGCAGGTCATTTTCAAAAACTTTGCCTTGAGCAAGAGGGCTGTAGGCAGTAATCAGGAATTCCTGATCGTAGGAGTAGTCCAGCAAATCAAACTGCTCCAGAAACGGATGAAATTCTACCTGATTACAGAAAATCGGAATTCTCAGCTCTTCTGTAATTTCTTTTGTGAGACCTATCGGGAAATTACAAACGCCGATATTTACGGCTTTTCCCTGATCGCGAAGAACTAACATCGCTTCCATCGTTTTTTCCAGAGAGTATTGCTTATTTGGCCAGTGAATCAGCAGAAGATCGACGTAAGATGTTTGTAGCTGTTCAAGGCTATCCTCAACTGTTTGAAGCACATCGTCATGCTCGAGATTTGTATGCCACACTTTAGTTGTAATAAAAATATCTTCGCGGTCTACATGCGACGTTCTGATTGCGTCTCCGATCTCTGCTTCATTTTTATACATTTGAGCTGTATCTACCAGCCTGTAACCCAAATCGAAAGCCTTCATCACCGTATTTTTGCACTCTTTACCGTAGAGTTTGTAAGTGCCAAGTCCTATTTCGGGCACGTCAATGCCTTGAATTGTCTTATACTGCATGTATGTTGATGTAATTTATTTGATTGAATTTATGAGTAAATAGTTTTTTCCAAACCGTCGCCAATCCTGATATTGGTGAATTCTGGTAGCAAAGAACGTAGCAGGTAACTTATCAGGAAATTTACAGTTCTGAAAGGGTGTTTCTTTCTGATTAAAAAATTTCATGATTCAGGCTGCGCTCAATTGATTATAACAAGTTTGTTGAACAATACTCTCCATTTGTTGATATCAAGCTCAAGTTTTGAGATACCTTTCACTTAACAAGCGTAATTTTTCTTGTCTGAACAGTATTCATTGCTTCAAGTTGTACGATGTATACACCACTCGGCATATCAAGTGCATTCCAGGTAACCGTATGATTGCCTGCATTGAGCCGGTCGTCTACTAACATGCCAACTTGCTGCCCAACCACGTTATAGACGCCAATTCTTACATCCGTATCTACCGGAAGATAAAATCCAATGGTTGTCATCGGATTAAATGGGTTTGGGTAATTTTGTTTAAGCTCAATCGAGTCAGGAGTTTCAGTCTCCTCTTCGCCGGCACCTAAATCGCCCGATGGAGAAATGTTAATATAAAACCGACTGTATTCATCAGGTTTTATCAGATGGAAAGAATGTTCCGGGTCACGTATACCCTCACTTACAATATCTGATCGCTCAGTGAAACTATAGTTTTGTTCATGTCTCATATTGATACTCTTACCAAACTCAGTATCAACAAATTCTATCTCCCACTGTTCGGGTAGCGTTTCGATGAAATCCCAACTGAATGTTGCCCGATCAATTGAAGCAGGGAATTTCAGCCCAACCGGAATCCTGATATTTTCTTCTGGCGAGTGCGGGAAATTTAAATAGCTCGCCGGGGCCCCGCCATTCGCCGACTTGAGATAGATTAACGGTTGCCTTGTCTGGCCCGACTCTTCTGAAATTGGAGTCCAAAACTTCGGTAAATTAAAATCTGAAGCGGCACGGTTTAGCGATACCGGCTCCCAGAATCCAATCATTGATTGGTCATACAAAACGGTTTCTGAATCAGTTTCAGCATCAGATTTAAGGGAGATGTTTATAAGTCGTGACAGGCTATTTAACTCGGGGTCAATTTTTGACTGATCATTTTCTTCCATCTGATCTGCTGAAACATCCGTTGAAACCAAATAACTATTCCATGGCTCAATCCTGTCATTTTCCTGCCAAACAAATTCAAATGCCTGACTTGATGCATTCCAGGTCAGAAGTGCCGGATATGCCTGATGTCCTTCCGGATTAGTCATCTCAGTAATAGATGACTGACGCCGTATCAGAAGATTTGTCAGACTATTTAAATCCGATTCCTCTGCATTAATGCTCCCGGACGTTTCAGAACCGGTATCCAAAGCATTACTGCCTGATGCATAGAATCTTACAGGCTCAGCTCCTTCAGATTGATGATAGATATATGGTGAGTTCAAGCCAGATTCAGCATTGGTTTGGTTTGATAACATTATGGGTTTCATTTCTCTGATCACTTCCCTATTTGTTGCCTCTGAGATAGATCCGGGAGGTGTGAGGAGATACCAGCCATTTGAGCTAATTGTTTTACTGTATAATCTGCGCTCATATTCTACACGCCCGGGAGTTCCGGTGAATACAGATTTATACTGATCTGTGGCAGGAATAAAATTACTAAGACCGGAATACCCATCGAATGCATTTTCCAGGTGATTGATCTGAATTGATGTGCCCTTGTTCTGACTTTCGTAAAGAGCACGCGCAACATCCACCCCATCTAATACGAGCCGCAGCCGTTCTGATGTTTCATTTAACAGTCCTTCCGGGTAATGATAATCCGCTATAGATTTGAATAAATCATTTCCCCGGCTGTAACCAGCGAGTACAACGGCTTCATAAGGAGGGGCAATCAAATTCTGCTGAACAACCACACGATTTCTACCGGATTGTAGAACAAGCCCTTTTAAATTTAGAGGCTCTTCTGTACTGTTAAAGACCTCTACATATTCCAAAAAGCCTGATCCTGTATCAAAAGAGGTCATGATTTCTGAAATGATCAAAGACCCCGGATGAAGTTTTCTTGGAGCTGCTTCGTCCGCAAAAAGTTCAACTTTTTGCAGGGCAATTGGGAGGAAGTCTGATGCGTCGTCATCAAGAGCTGTCCATCTGATCTCAAGCTGGTCATTGGGAAGAATGTAAAGCTGATCCAGAAAGATTTGCATGGAAAAAGTGCTCCAGCCCTGTTTTTCTTGCTGAAGCATCTCCGAAGTAAAAAATCCGCCTTCAGGAGATTTCCAATTACCATTGTTTACCCTGTATGAAAGCTGAAAGGTGACGTCTGAATTGTCAGCAGCGGGCAAGAATACAAAATCAAATGCCAGTGATATGCCTGATATATTAGATGGTGTTCCGTTTCTAATGGGCAGCTGTGACAAAATATTATCATCATTCTGATGATAGTATCTGCCGATTGATGTGCCCCCTTGCGTCGTTATATAGAAAAAACCGGTCTGTTGGCTTTTATCCTCAGTAAACTCAGCCAGCGGGCCTTCTTCATTGTTTACCTCCAGGCCAGACATACGTCTTGCCTCCTGCACAGACAGGTGGACACTACTTCTTTCTCTGCTTGACTCTTCTGGTGCGAATGAAATCTCAAACGACCTGAGATCAACAAGTGGGACTTGTCCGAAGCTATTGAACGTATGTGCGCAGCTCAGGACAAGAAAGAGAACAAGTAATTTTAAAGACTGTATACGTAACGCTTTGCCCATACACATGATTGAGTTCGTATCAAACAGGACTCACGTACATTCGTTAAGTATGAGTGTACAAGATTAGTTTAGTAAAAATTATTGGTCAATCAAACCCAGTGCATAAAGTTCATCAACTCTGCTCTTGCTCATCCGGGTGATCTCCTGCAGGTTCTCATTGTTTTCCTCAATTACCCGCTTGTAATTTTCTACAGCAAGTTCCGTATTTCCGAGTTGCCTGTGGAGTTCAGCTGTTTTATATAGGAATATTACATTTTCAGAAAACCGGTGGGTTAATCTTTCCGCATATTCAACAGCTTTCTTCTTCTCTCCCTCCTTTTCGTGCAGATACATTAGCATCATCATTGCATCATATCGTACAGTGTTATCACTTTCAGCAGCCTTTTCCAATTCACGAAAACCCATTTCAGTGTCCCCGCGAATACCCGCGATATTTGTCAGCCACCTGACCTCACTGGGGATACTTCCAACCATGTAATAAAACATTCCGCGTCCAATTTGAGCGTCAGGTCTGTTGGAATCAATAGATAAAAGTTGCCTTGTGTAGCTAAATCCCGTAACTCCGCTTTGCATGGCTACCCGATAATTTTTTTCGCTTGCCGCCACCAAACTGCGATAACCATGAAGACCGCTCAGCAAAAAGACCATAGTCGTGTCGCTTGGGTTCTTATCCAGCTGCTGCTCGCTTAATTTAACGGCGCTTTCTGATTGTGCGAGAAATTCATTAGCTAGTTCAGACTTCTGGTGGATGAAAAAATATTCCCAAAAAGGCATCATAGACTCAAAAAAGTGCGGCCTTGGGTCTTTCGGTTTCTCTTTCTTAAGCTCATTAAAAAGTGTCTGAGCATAAAACCAGCGAGTCTGGTAAAACTGTTCTATCGCAAATTCCAGTTTTTCTTCAAACGTTCTTTTCTCCGTCAATTCCGAATTTTCATTATCACTCATAGCCATTGCATTGCTTAATGGTATAACCGTTAGAAGGACCAGTATAAGAGCTCTAATGAACGACTTCATGCTAAAAAAATTTGCTGTGATAATGTCTTCTTTGTTTTATTCATCATCGTAATGGATTTCACCCAGCATCCCTTCCGAGCTTGCTACAGCGACTGATACAGCTGCATCACCGGTTATGTTCACAGCAGTTCTGCACATATCAAGAATCCTGTCAACGCCCAGAATCAATCCAATTCCTTCAACAGGTACTTGTACAGCCTGGAGCACAATAACCAGCATGATGATCCCCGCTCCCGGAACGCCAGCGGCCCCGATAGAAGCGAGAGTAGCCGTAATCACAATAGTTAGCTGCTGGAGAATTGTAAGATCCAGCCCCAGCGCCTGTGCGATAAATACGGCTGCTACAGCCTGGTATAAACTTGTGCCATCCATGTTTATTGTGGCACCAACAGGAAGAACAAAACTTGCTACCTCCTCATCAACCCCCAGGTTTTTTTCTACCCTCTCCATCGTTACCGGGAGAGTGGCTGCACTCGAGCTGGTACTAAACCCAAGCAGAATAGCCGGACGGATAGCCTTAAGAAAACTGCTGAGCTTCATCTTGCTGAATACTTTAAATAAGCTGAAATAAACAATAAACACATGCAGAATCAGTCCAAAAAGAACCGCAAGACAATACCAGCCAAGTGCTCTCAGGAGCACCAGTGCCTGGGTCAAGTCGTCCCCGGCTAGATCAACAATTACGGTTGCCATCAGGGCAAAAACCCCATAAGGAGCCGTCTTCATAATGAGATCCACAATCTTAATAATGACATCATTAAGCGAATCAAAAAAGTTGATGAGTACTTGTCCCTTTTGAACCGGAATATTTATGATACCAATGCCCAAAATGATCGCGATAAATACTACCTGAAGCATGTTCGAGTTATCCGATGTGGCATCGATGACGTTTACCGGAACGATATCTACAAAAAACTGCAGAGGGCTTTGCTCCCTAAGTTCTTGAGCTGCTTCGTCTCGCCCCTCAAGGTTTTCGCTATAGCTCTCCATTAGCGATGTCCGGGTTTCTTCCGGTAGTGTTTTCCCCGGCTGCATTACATTCACAATTGTTAGGCCAATTGTAATTGCCAGAATGGTGGTTATCAGATAGATACCAATTGTCTTTCCTCCCATCCTTGATAGCTTGGTCATGTCATTGAGACTTGATACCCCTACTACAAGTGATGCAAGAACCAGAGGCACTGCAATCAGTTTCAGGAGATTTACAAAAATTGTCCCGAATGGACCAATGTAATCAACAGTAAACTCATTCCAGTTAAGCAGGCTCGATAGCAGCCCCCATACCAGGCCAAGAATAAGACCAATAATAATTTTCCAATGCAGTTTTTGATACCACTTCATAAGTAAGCCGTTAGATGATTAAAAGAAGGACAAGTGCGATCAGGCCACCGCTACCTGTTGATACCCAATTCACTAGATTGTTCTGTTTATCTTTATCCAGTGACAGCCACAGAGAACCCGGGTTTTCTGGATTTTGGTTACCCTGATAGGTCGCACCAATATAAGAATCAATCAGGCATCCCAGAAAACCAGAAATTGTTACGACGGCGAATGTGCTTAAGGGGTCAGATCCAAGCCCCTGTGATGCAAAGAAACCTATCATTAGTGAACCCAAAATTGCGAATAGAGACCCTTTGAGACTCACCCCTCCATCTGTACCGGGCTTAACGGATTTAAAGTTTTTAAGGCTGATTGTTTTACCGGGTTTTCGAATTCCGGTTTCTGTTGCCCATGTATCGGCAGTTGCAGTAGCAATAACTCCAAAAGCCGCGCCCAGAAATTGTTCAACAGGAATCAGGAACCAGAGCACACAAAACAATGCCGCCCAAAATCCATTCGCCCATATTTGAAGGCCATCGCGTCGCCTTTCAGGTATAACTGAAACGTTGTCTGGCATTTCAAAATCGCGGTTGAGCCGGCTAAGCAGACTCCCGGTAATAAAAAATACGATTACTGATATTGCAAGTATCCATCCCCCGAAACCTAAAATGATAGTACCAACAACAATAACGGGCAGGGTTGCATCGAGAGTAAGCCATGTTAAAAAGAATGCAAGATATGCTACAATCAAAGAGAGCGTAAAGCCCTGGATGAGCATGATATGATCATCTGCATTTCCTTCAAGGATCGCCAGGTAAATCAGCGAAAAAATAAACCCATAAGAGGTTAGCCGGTTCAATTTTTTTGAGGGGCTCTGTCAGATTTTTCATTTACTGCGGATACCGGACGTTTAAGGATCGCTACGGCCACTGTAATATAACCAGCCATTAAAATGACAGGAGAAACGTAGAGGGAAATGAATCCATACACCTCATTTTCAAGCCGCATGATTGTAAACCCGATAACAATTAATAAAACACCCACACCCAAGATCTTATAATTCAAAGCCTGGAAAGCCATCGGCTTATCAGGTTTTCTTTTGCGTTTAGCTGACATAAAGAATTCGTTTACTGCAATTGTTATTTCTGAGTCCTAAGCACTATTATTTATAGCTGCGCTTCAGAGATAGTATCAACATATCTCTGCTGTGAGGTACCTACTTTAAATCGAAGTATCAAATGAAGGTATTCAAAAGTACACTAAGTGAAAAATATCTAATTAAAAAGGATCTTTATGGGTGAAATTATTCTCGCCTCTGCAAGTCCAAGACGAAAAGAACTTTTCCAGATGATGGGCGTTTCTTGCCAGATTGATCCTTCGGATACGGAAGAGATTATTGACACGAAGATCAGCCCTTCAGATAATGTTTGCAGACTGGCCGAGCAAAAAGCCGTTGACGTAGCCCAAAGGCATCAAAACTCCGTCATAATTGCCGCCGATACAATTGTAGTTAAAGACGATGCAATTCTTGGAAAGCCGGAATCTTCGAAAGATGCCGCCAGAATGCTGCGTTTGTTAAGCAATCAGTACCATTTTGTTTACAGTGGTGGAGCTGTTTTATTACTTGGCGAAAATAATGCAATCAGACAACGAATTACGTTCTATGAGAAAACTAAAGTTACCTTTAGTTCGTTGAATGAGTCAGAAATTCAAAAGTATATCGCCACAGGAAGTCCTATGGATAAAGCCGGGGCTTATGGTATTCAGGATGATTACGGAAGTTTATTTATAAAAAAGATAGAAGGTGACTATTATAACGTTGTCGGTTTTCCGGTGAATAAATTTTACCAAACGCTAAAACGCGAGTTTCCCGTTATTTTTAAAAAGGTGTTTAATTTATGAATCGATTGTTTTCCTTATCAGCTGTTTTGATGGTTATTTTTCTCGTTACGGCCATTTCACCTTTACAGGCACAGTCAAATAAATTCAGAATAGCCAATCAGTATATGCAACAGGAAAAGTATGAAGATGCCCTGCCTGTTTTGCGCGAACTCCATGAGGAAAATCCAGACATTTACACGTTCTATGATCATCTGGCAGAAACACTCATTAATCTTAAAATGTATGATGAAGCTATTGAGATTTCGAATTCTGCTATCAGGTCCGGTCATCATGTAACCCGTACACGTATTAAACTTGCGGAGATACATCACATCAGCGGTAATACGGACCGTGCAGCTGAGATCTGGCAAATTGTTCTGGACGAAAATCCCCGGCAAATACAAATATTTCACAACGTAGCCGCTTCGATGATTGATCGTCGTGAATATGAAAAGGCATTACAAATTTACCTGAAATCGCGTGAGGTTTTTGATAATCCCACTCTCTTTACAAATGAAATTGCAAGTGCGTATATGCAGTCGGGTCAGTTTGAAAAAGCTGTTAACGAATACTATTCTATTATAACCGAAGCGCCACAACAGATGGGCTTTGTTCAGCAGCGTTTTTTGAGAATGCGAAATGATGAATTATACAGTATCGCATCACTTGAGCTTGAAGACTACCTCCTGGAGCTGGATATCCAGCATCCGGCTTATTCTCAGCTATACCAGCTTCTAAGCTGGTTGCTTTTGGAAACAAATGAGTATCGGCGTGCTTTTGTGTTTGCGCGCCAGTTTGAATCACGAACTGAACAGACCAACTTTTCACTCTATTCTTTGGGGAATAGATTGCGTTCAGCCAGGCAATATGAAATTGCAGCCGACGCATATAGCTACTATGTTGAATCCGGAACCGGCCCTGTAACTCGTGCAACCGAAGAAAAAGCAACCACATACATAATGTGGTCCCGTTACCTGGATCAAGAAGGAATTGGCACGTATTCTCAATCAGAGGATCTCTACAACGAAGCGTACAGTTTGAACGAGTCGATCATTGAATCATCTCCCAACTACAATCGCAAAGACCGTGTATTGACAAACCTGATTGACCTCTCTTTAGATCATTTCAAGGAAGTGTCAAAAGCCAGCCGCTGGTACAAGGATTTGTCAGCATTTGCTGCGAGAGAGACATCTGCTAAACCCTTTACACTTTACGCAGAAGGACGAATTGCACTGTTCAATCAGAACTACACAGTTGCCCGGCAAGCACTCACACGAGCCGACAAAGCCACCGAAGATTCGAACCTATCTGAAAAAGCACGATACTATCTTAGTTTATCAGATTTTTTTGCAGGTGATTTTGAATTTGCTGAAGTACAGCTCAGCTCCCTTCAGCGCCGTAAAACATCATATTTTGCAAATAATGCCATTCAACTGGGGATGTGGATCAAAGACGGTATACGTGTAGATAGTACAGGTGCTACATTAAAAGAATTTAGTAATGCATTACAGCTTTTACACACCGGAAAGTATGAAGAAGCCGCTGAAGCCTCTCGGGCTCTGCTTGAGCAACCATCTCATCCGTTTTCAGATGACATTATACTTCAGTTTTCAAACGAATTGCCTGTACGCTTTCAGCCATATATTCTCACCAGGCTTAGCGAACAAATAGACAGTAATCAGCAGTCTCCCCTTCGGGAGCGTTTAATGTGGGAGCGCGCAGAAATAGCAGATCAGCTTCTAAAATCATCCAATAACTCTATCACTGAAAATCAATATTATGCGCTTGGCGAGTCTATGTATGACTATGTGACTGATCAACAGCGATTTTTTAATCGGGAAACCACCACCCTGCTAGATCAAAACTACGTGACAGCTATGTATGAAGAAATTCTTTTAGAATTTCCTGAAGGGTTTTATGCCCACTATGCCCGTGAAAAGCTGCAGGAAAATGAAGCTCAAAATCTCTAGACCTATGCGAACGCTGACATTTATATTTTCAATGCTATTTATTTTCTCTGTGCCGTTTGGATTACAGGCTCAGAATCGGGTACTGATACCAATGGACGAGAGCCAAAGCAATCACCTGAAAGCCTATGGAGTTATTTTTAATCATCTCGGAGAAAACGAATCAGGGCAGTGGCTGCTAAATTACCGCGGGGGCAGTTTCATTACTACTCAGACAGCCGATATTGTTAGAAAAAGCCGCGTTCGTGGCGTTACAATTGAACTCATCTCTACAGCTGAAGCGTCACAAATCATCAGTCAGGTTGAGCAGCCCAATGTAAATATGGCTGCCGTAAATCTTGAAACTGTGCCTTCCATCGCAGTGTACACGCCATCAGATGCCATGCCATGGGATGATGCAGTAACGCTGGCACTTGACTACGCGGAAGTGCCCTATGAAAAAATTTACGATGAGGAAGTTTTGAATGGCGAGCTGGACCAATATGACTGGCTCCATCTGCACCATGAAGACTTCTCCGGGCAGTTCGGAAAGTTTTATGGAACCTACCAAAATGCTCCCTGGTATATCGCCCAGGTTAACAAACAACAGGCGCTTGCTGAAAAATTTGGTTATTCAAAGGTTAGTCAGTTAAAGCTGAACGTCGCACAAAATGTTAAGGAGTTTATCGGCAACGGTGGTTTTTTGTTTGCGATGTGTTCAGGAACCAACACATTTGATATTGCTTTAGCAGCTCATGAGCTAGACATTGTACCGACTGAACTTGATGGGGATCCTGTAGATCCAAATGCCAACGACAGACTCGATTACGAAAACACCTTTGCTTTTGAAAATTTCAGGGTAGTCACAGATCCGTACATCTATGCTCACGATGACATCGATGTTGAGGTGGACATTAACCGAATCAGTGAAAGCCTGGATTATTTTACTCTCTTTGATTTTTCAGCCAAATGGGATCCCGTTCCTGCTATGCTTACACAGAACCACGTAAGCAGTATTCCCGGGTTTTATGGCCAAACGACTGCCTTTCAGGCCGATAAAGTTAAAAACAGTGTTGTTAATCTCGCCGTATCATCAGGTCGCGATCAGGTCAAATATGTTCACGGCAATTTTGGACAGGGCACTTTCACTTTCTATGCCGGCCACGACCCTGAAGACTATACTCACCGCGTTGGTGACCCTCCTACAGATTTGGACCTTCATAAAAACAGCCCGGGTTATAGGCTTATTCTCAATAACATCCTCTTCCCTGCCGCTGAAAAGAAGAAAAGAGAAACTTAGTGATAGTTTACAGTGTGTCAGTTAACAGTTATCTGTTATCAACTTGTAAAAAATTACCCGCACTCAGTCATTTAGGGTTTAACTAAAATGAGGACAGATTACTAAATTGAAGTATTTCACTGGTTTTTAAATTAGCACTGCATAACCGTATTCTTAACTAACAATCCGATTACTTACCACTGACCACTGACCACTGAAAAAATGGATTATAGCCACATTAAACCCAGCCGTGAGTTTACAGACTTTCTTGAACTCGTGAGCATACTCAGAAAAGAGTGCCCCTGGGATCGCAAACAGACACACAATTCCATCAAAGAGAATCTCGTGGAAGAAGCTTATGAAGCTGTAGAAGCTATCGAAGAAGAGGATTACGATGAATTATCCCGCGAGCTCGGCGATCTGCTTTTACATGTGGTTTTTCACAGCAAAATGGCGGATGAAAAAGACACTTTCGACATGGGCGATGTGATCTACCGTATTTCTGAAAAACTCATAAGGCGTCACCCTCATATTTTTTCGGACAAGGTTGCAAAGGACGAAAAAGAAGTTGCTGAAAACTGGGAGTCTATCAAGCTCAAAGAAGGCCGAAACTCACTAATGGATGGTATTCCAAAACATCTGCCGGGACTCATCAAAGCACATAGAATGCAGGAGAAGGCTGCCAATGTCGGGTTCGATTGGTCTGAATGGACACTTGCGTGGGAAAAATTAAATGAAGAGATCGATGAATGGCGTGAGGCCGTGGATAATCAGAATAAAGCTGAACAGGCAGAGGAGTTCGGTGATCTGTTATTTAGTTTGGTAAATGTCGGCCGGCTTCTGAACCTCAATGCCGAGGACTCCCTTCGCCAAGCAAATAAAAAGTTTGATCAACGATTCCGGTATATAGAAGACAAGCTAAAATCAAAGGATCGCACGCTCGATCAGGCTGATCTTGAGGAGATGGACCGCTACTGGAATGAAGCCAAACTCGGTAACAGTTTGTAAAAAAAGTTAAACCGTTATATAAGACAGTTTACAGGCTATCTTGCAAGGAATAGCGCTTCTATTAGAGCCACTATTTTTGTATTTTCAATAAGATAAATAGTCGTCTCTGTTCAAGGAGTAAACCCAATCAAATAATGGATTCCCATTTAACCGTTTTAACGGTGAATTGTTGAAAACAATTTTCAGAGACAGCAACAAGGAAAATAAAAAATTACGGACAGGATCATGGCCAATACAAATTTGGACAACATTGACTTAAGCGAATATCCACATATAAATAAAGGGCTTGAAGGGATTGTAGCTTTCTCAACATCAAAAAGTTTTATCGACGGACAAAAAGGAGAACTTATTTATGCAGGCTACAATATAGATACACTTGCTGAAAACGCTACGTTTGAAGAAGTTTGTTTCCTTTTGTGGAATGACCGCCTGCCAAATAAGAATGAGCTGGATGAGCTTAAGAATAAGATGGTCGCCCAGCGAGAACTACCGAAGCCGGTTCTGACCTACATTAAATCAACCAGTAAAGATGCTGAGCCAATGGCCGTTCTCCGATCGGCTGTATCAATGCTGGCCGATTTTCAGGATAACACAAGCAACACAGATTCAGCTATTGCAATTGCTGCTCAAATGCCAACTATTGTTGCTGCTTTTGCCCGTGCAAGAGATGGAAAAGAAGTTGTTGCGCCACTCGATAGCGGCAGCACGGCCTTTAATTTTCTGTACATGCTCAATGATGAAGAGCCTGGCAAGGAAGCGGAAAAGACAATGGACCTTTGCCTTATCCTCCACGCAGAACATGGAATGAATGCTTCCACATTCACAGGGCGGGCAATTTGCTCAACTAAATCTGATATGTTCTCTGCTGTTACAGGCGCAATTGGCGCTCTCAAAGGCCCTCTTCATGGCGGTGCCAATACAGCGGTGATGAACATGCTCCTTGAGCTTGAAGAAGATCCTGATACGGCAGATCCCGTTGAGTTTACCAAGAAGAAACTTGACAATAAAGAAAAGATTATGGGCTTTGGACACCGCGTGTACAAAACATTTGATCCCCGTGCCCGTCTGCTCAGAGGCATGTCGAAAAGTCTGTCTGAAGAGACAGGTCATGAAACGCTTTATGAATGGTCAGAAGCGATTCTAAAGACAATGAAAGATGAGAAAAACATTGATCCCAACGTGGATTTCTTCTCCGCCACCGTCTATTACTCAATTGGAATCAAACCGGATCTCTTTACGTGTATATTTGCTATGAGCCGTGTATCTGGCTGGACAGCTCACTACATTGAACAGGATGAGAACAACCGTCTTGTACGACCACGTGCACTATATATCGGTGAGAAGAATCTCGACTGGACGCCAATCGAAGAACGATAGATATTTTAAAAAACATATTAAAAAAAAATAAAAACCCGGCTGATTTACCATCAGCCGGGTTTTTTTATGGTCAGTCCTTATTTTTCTTGCTAACGGTTTTACCATACTCCTGATTTCTATCTCTTTCTATCATTACTGATGATCTATGCGGTTTAAAAGTGTTTACTTTATCAGTGTTACACTCCTTGTTTGCTGCAGGCCGGGTGCGATCATTCTGATCAAATAAACGCCGCTCGACAGATCTGATCCATCAAACCGAACTGTATGATTTCCGGCTGGCATAACGTCATCCACAAGGGTTGTCACATTACGGCCGAGCATATCAAATACCTGAATTTTTACAACTGATGCTGCTCCTATTTGGAATGGAACAACCGTTGAAGGATTAAAAGGGTTTGGATATGCCTGGTTCAGCCGAAATGAAACTGGGTTGGTTACGGGTTCAACAGATGTTGTTACATCTCCCCAGGTTAGTAAAACCCTGCCGACGACAGGAAGTTCATCATTCACCTGTTTAAATGAATCCCCAAAAAGGTTTTCATATTGAAGTATCGATTCAAGAAGGTTGTTTTCATCATAATTATAATCCTCTGAATAGTTTAATATCACACTACCCAATTCCTCATCAAATATATCATCTGATTCATAGAGGCTAAAATTTACCGGGCTACCGTTTTCCGCATACCCTAATATGTACTCTGTAAAGACAACCCAGTCTTCTAAAACCTCGTCGTAATTTTGTAATGTAATAGAGTTTGCCGTAGTTGCACCATTTTTCAGGTTTGATGACACCTCTGTGATCTGTCGGTCTAACGCAATCCAGCCCTCCTCTGCATCATCCCATTCGTAGGACACGTAATCCGGGAGTATCTCCAGAACTAAAAACGATCTGCCATCCTCGATAAAATCAATAAACTCAACCAGTGTATCATAGAGCTCTGAAAGCGAAATATCAGAATAGATATACTGCTCATAATTCAGCCAGTCTTCGAGAGTAGCGTCGTACATCTGCGTAGTCTCAATCAGATTACTACCCGATTCCTCATAATAATAACGCTCATAAAGCTCCCACTGACCATCCATCCAAATTTCGTAATAAACTTCAGAAAACACCCCGTTTTCTATGATGACTCTTGATCGGTCTTCATTCACCCAAGAATCTTCAGTAGCACTCCATACCTGGTATTCTAATACCTGTAGAAATGTATTTCCCTCAGCCTCCTGATAAGAATACAATGTTCTTTCCTGTGGAATCGGTTCACCTTCAGCAATTGTCTGAATAGTAAAGGACGATATATTATTATTTTCGTAGGTATATAAAAATTTGGTGCTTAGCTCCCAGCCGGCACCAGGCTGCGTCAAAAAATATTCAAGCCTTTCGGTCCGTTTTCCGGCTTCATAAATATTTTCTACCCTCAGATAGGGCATCCACTCATTCTCACTCCAAATCTGGCTCTCAATTTCATTCAGCTGAAAGTTCTCATTAGCTGATTTGAATGCGCTGGTTTGATTTGTGCCGCCATTGAGCAGTTTCATTGTTTTTACAAGCGGATGATCTGGTAAAACCGGAGATTTTAATGAGTTGTGGCTCTGTGCAAAAGCTGATGAAATCACCACTGAGAAGAGTAACACAAATGTTAGTACCTGTGTTTTCATGATCGGTCCCCGTAATGTTTAATTATAAGTGAAGCGACATAACTCTTGTATGAATCCCCCCTTGTTTTTGGGTATTCATTCTGAAGGCGAGAATGTACTGTCTCATCTATTTTACGCAGATTTTAGTCTATAAAAAATAGATATTTAAAATTGTTTACGGCAATGATAATCAGCAGCCATCGGTACGCCGGGTATCAACAATAGAAAAAATCTTCCAGCCGCTTTCTGTTTGAATGAGGTTCATTGTGTTTACCCCACAATGACTGAATTCTCCATCATAGTAAAAACTATAGCCCATCCACGCTGTTGATAGATCTCCATCTACGTGAGCTATAAAAGATGTCAGCTGTTCGTCTAATGAACCCGGTGATGATTGATTCACACTGTTCATAAAAGCCGGAATGCCGGTTTGACGTAACACTGCATTTCCTTCGTCTGAAACGATCACTGTATGAAGAGTTACATCGGGCGTCATATGCGATTTCATTGCCGAGCTGTCGGATTCACGCATCGCATTGAAAAACTCAATTACGGTTTCTTCAACTGCTGCTTCACTTGAATCGGTTAATGAAGATGGAGACAATGGAGAACTGAAAAAGAGTGAGAATAAGATAACAAAGAGAGAAAACAGACTATTCATAGCTCGTAATATTAAGTAGTTTTGGATTTTCTGAAAGATATATAATTCGGCACCGCCATTTACAGTGGTAGATTATGAAGCTGGATACACAATAAAAAAGCCCTCAATTGAATAAAAAATTGAGGGCTCAGGTTCTGAATTTAATCAAGTGAGTCTGATATTAAAATACATCCTCAACGGGTGTGTACTCCATATCAAAAGCTTCAGCAACGTCTTTGTATACGATTTTGCCTTTAGCGATATTCAGTCCTTTCAAAAGTTCAGGATCTGCCTTTAGCGCCTTTTTCCAGCCATGATTGGCGAGCTGTACTGCATACGGAAGAGTTACATTGGTAAGCCCCATCGTGGAAGTATAAGGCACGGCTCCGGGCATATTTGCCACACAATAGTGAACAATGTCGTCTACTACATACACCGGGTCATCGTGTGTGGTTGGTTTAGATGTTTCAAAACATCCGCCCTGATCAATTGCTACATCAACGACCACGCTACCTGGTTTCATCAGTGATAGCATCTCTTTAGTTACCAAATGTGGAGCTTTTGCACCGGGTTTCAAAACACCCCCTATCACAAGATCTGTATCCGGCAGCATCTCACGAATATTCGCTTCACTTGAAAACATGGTTGATACATTCTTTGGCATTACATCATCCAGATGACGCAGACGCGGAATATTGATATCAAAAATTGTTGTTTTAGCGCCCATACCTGCTGCTATTTTTGCTGCATTCACGCCTACAATTCCGCCACCAAGTACGGCCACATTGGCTGCAGGCACTCCCGGTATTCCGCCCATCAGTATGCCGCGTCCGCCCATGGGTTTCTCAAGGTATTTTGCACCTTCCTGTGCCGACATACGCCCGGCCACCTCACTCATAGGAATAAGTAATGGTAGTGAGCGATCTGATTTTTCTACAGTCTCATAAGCTATAGCAATACATTTTGACTCAATTACCGCTTCGGTAAGCTCTTGACTTGCCGCAAAATGAAGGTATGTAAATAAAATCTGACCCTCTCGCATCCTGGAATACTCGGGCTTGATGGGCTCCTTCACCTTCATGATCATGTCCGCCTCTTCCCACAACTTGTCAATATTTGTGGTTATCTCTGCACCGGCATTAACATATGCATCGTCAGAAAATCCACTGCCCTCCCCAGCTCCTTTTTCAACCAGTACGCGGTGACCATTGCGTTTAAACTGCAGAACACCGCCCGGTAATAGCGAAACCCTGTTTTCGTGGGTCTTAATTTCTTTCGGAACTCCAATAATCATATCGTAAAATCTAAGAGTGTAAATCCAATTAATTAACGGGGCGAAAGGTAGAAATTTTTGCGGTATTTAACAGGTATGATTTGCGAATTGTAACATATCAGGCTTGTCGAATCTGATTTTCGCAAAATCTCTTTTGGCCTCGGAATGCCTGATTGGATAACTATCCAAAAAAGGATACTTCTAAAAGTATTGAGCTTTCATAAGAATTGAAATAGATAGAGATACTTTTTAAAAGATCTTACAGAAAAGTCGTTTTTGAATCAAAGTCTGAAACTCTAAACAGATACCATCGAGTTGGATGAGATAAGATATGCGATATCTGATTAATTGAATCTGAAAAGACCGGCCGGGATGTTTTATCACTAAAGAAAAACTCAGACTATGATTAGGAGTTATCAAGGAGTGATTTAGCTTTCTCAACGCCTTTTTCTGTTAATGAGATGTGTCCGTAAAGAACCGGGCCTCCAATCGATTCTTCTTTAATAAAATGAAGATCGATCATATATCGAAAGAGATTGCGAATTTCAACCCGGTCCATGTTAACGGTTTGAGCCAGCTTTTCAACGGGTATATTTACCCCGGCTTCAAATTCGGCTTCACGCCCTGCCGCCAACAGAATTTTTTCGCACCGTCTGTTAAAATCGGATCCTATCAGCATACTTGATTTGGTTTGATGAACGTCAATGTTCAAATCAAACCTTACCCTGCTGTTAAGCCAGGGTTAAGGAAATGTTAAGAGTCTTCAGGTATCTTCAAAAGATCTATCTGTAAAGTTGGAAAATGACAGACAGAGGGCTACTTTTATTGATCTGATTATATCCTGTAGAATTTGGATATTTGCTCTGATGTAATATTCCCGACCATTTAGCATCCATGATTTCCAAAAAGATACTTTCAAAAATCAAAAAACTTGAAATCCAGACAAAAGGACTGGTGAACAATCTTTTTGGTGGAGAGTATCAGTCTGCATTTAAGGGACGGGGTATGGAGTTTTCTGAAGTACGTGCCTATACGTTTGGAGATGATGTAAGGCTGATTGACTGGAACGTCACTGCCAGAAATGACGAGCCCTACATCAAGATATTTGAAGAAGAAAGAGAGCAAACGCTCATGCTTTGCGTAGATATATCTCCCAGTGGTTTTTTTGGCAGCCATAACCAGACAAAAATGGAGCTCTCCATAGAAGTTTGCGCCGTTATCGCCTTTAGTGCTATCAAAAATGGCGATAAGGTGGGTATGGTTCTTTTCAGTGATAAAATAGAAAAGGTTATACCGCCGAAAAAAGGACGAACACACGTCCTCAGACTTATCCGTGAGCTCTATGTAACCCGCCCGGAAGGAAAGAGCACAGATATTGCTGAAGCACTATCGTATTTAAACCGGCTGCTCAATCGCCGCTCTATAATTGTTTTGGCATCCGACTTTCAGGATGAGCGTTTTCACAAGCAGCATAAAATAACCAACCGAAAACACGATCTTGTGAACCTGGTTGTAAACGATCAGTTTGAAGACGAGTTACCGGATGCAGGGCTCGTTATGCTTAAAGATGCTGAGACCGGAAAACAAAGATTGATAGACACATCAAGTAAAAAGGTAAGAATTGCTTATAAAACGCGTCGGCTGGAGCAAGATCACCAGCTGAAAGAGTACTTCAGAAAAAACAAGATGGATTCTGTTAGCCTGAAAACAAATGAATCTTATGTTAAACCGCTGATCAATTTTTTCCAGCGGCGTATACACCGGCGTTAAACACCCAGGCTGGGTAAGCTTAACTTCTTAGGGGGCAGTCTTGGGTTGATTGTCTACGCTCTCATCAATTTCAGCTACTTTTTCTGCAAGCTGAAGGTTTTCCAGCAAGCCCTGATATCGATCAATAATACGCTGAAGTTCCGGCATAAGGGCTTCTTCAAGCGAATCTGATGCAGGAAGATCTGCTTTTACTGAATTAATTGGCTGATCATTCACATACATTCTATAGCATAAATGCGGTCCGGTAGCAAGCCCTGTTTGCCCAACATAGCCAATCACCTGGCCCTGCTCAACCTTCACACCTTTTCTGATACCGGGTGCAAATCCATTCAGGTGAAGGTAGGCCGTACGATAAGATCCGTTATGACGAATCTGAACGATATTTCCATTTCCACCCCTTCTCTGGGCTTCAGTAACAATGCCATCTCCGACTGCTAAAATGGGTGTGCCTGTCGGGGCTGCATAATCTGTTCCATAATGCGGACGATTTCTCCTTAGTATGGGATGAAACCTGCTGCGTGAAAAACTCGAGCTGATCCGCTGGCTATACCTGAAAGGTGCTTTTAATAAATCTTTTTCAAGGCTGTTTCCATTCTCATCAAAATAACCTCGTCGTTCATCGTTGTTAAAAAAGAAGGCACGATGTGTCTGACCTCTATGCTGAAATTCAGCTGCTTTCACATCTCCGATTCCTACAAATTCATCCCCGGCATATCGTTCTTCATAAATCACTTTAAAATGGTCACCATTGCGAAGCGAGAAAAAATCAACTTGCCATGCGAATACAGCAGCAAGTTCAGAGCCCAGAAAATGTGAATGGCCCTGCCCGACTATACTTTCATAGAGTGAACTCTGAATTATCCCGGATGCTTCCTTTGTAACAAAGCGTACAGGTATTTCGCCATTCTCAATTCGAAGTCCGTCTCTCCAATCTACCGTTACATATTGTGTTAATTCAGGATGCCAGATGAAAGAGACTGGTTTATCATCCTTAAAATATATACGGTACTGCTGACCGGGAACCATACGACTCAAATTTGCAACACCTTCGGCTTTCTGCTGCATTTTGTAGATATCCTGAGGTGAGATATCATACCGGCGCATTATAATGTACAAACTTTCGTTTCTCTTTACTTCGTAATCCTGATATTCAAATATTCCTCTTTCATAGCCATAGCGGTCTTTGGCCGGCAGAGGTACAATTTCATTAACAGTTTCCAGAGTTACCGGGTAGGGATTTTTTATCGTTTCTTCGGCAGTGATATATGATGTACCGATCGTTACGCAAGCGATCAAAATCATGGCCACACCGATTCCAACGAGTATTATTGGATTACGAATTTGCATTGACGTTCCTAAAAGCAGTATTTTTTAAAATCACAATTAATCAATAATAGGATTTTCCTGACGGTATTCATAAAATTTAATCAGCCTTAGAATGACTGATTTATAAATATTGGCTCAAACAAAATCCTGCACCAACGGTTAACCATCTGATTCGAATTATTCATCTTAAAAATGATGTATCTGTGCTAACCGTTTAAGTAATAAATTACATACGTATCAATCTAACAAACAGTTACCGATTCCCGTTTAATTCCACGATATTTGTCTGATGTATTTACTTAAACATTTAACTGTTTTGATTTCGTATTACCCATTTTGAATTCTAATCTCTTTTTTCATTTTCCGAAGCTGCCAGCCAGAAAATCACTGGCTTATTTTGCTTTTATTCTTCTGACGGTATTTGCAGCAAATCCGCTTTCCTCTAATGCACAACAAATTCATACGTTAGTTGACGTAGATTCTGTTCGTGTAGGCGATACTATCAATCTCTCGGTTGTTATCGAAGGAAACTATTCTTTGCAGGAGTACCCAGATGCAGATTCTTTTTCAGATGATCTCGAACTTGTGAATCTTCAGCGATTCCAGGCAGCTGCAAATCGTGACAGTCTCGTTTATTCACTACAGTTTTTTGGTGTTGAAGATTTTGTTATCGAACCCCTGGAGTTCGGTATAATTACTTCAGAAACAGACACCACCCTCCGTACGAACAGAGTTCCTATCTACTTTAAATCTACACTGGCATCAGAGGAAGAGGAGCTTCGTCCGCTAAAACCAATTTTCGATTTTGCGCGCACATTCTGGCCATATATCCTGGGTGGTCTGATTTTGATTCTGCTCGGTTTTGCGATTGCCAGATATATCAAAGAGCGTGCAAAAAGAGACACATTTATGCCTGAGTCATTCCAGGAGCAATCTTTTATAAATCCGCTGGAGCAACTCGAAAAAGATATTATGCATTTACAGTCCGGGACATCTCCTTCAAACAGGGAGGAATTTGAGAAGTTTTATGTTCAGCTGGCCGATTCCATCAGGCTTTATCTTAAGCGTGTATATGACTTTCCTGCACTTGAAATGACCACCGGTGAAATTATCACAAAACTTCAGCGAGAACGTGCCTCTTCTGATTTAGTCAGGGATGTTAAATTGGTGCTTCGTGATGCAGATATGGTCAAATTCGCCAAATTTAATCCGGCTTCCGATCAGGTTTCCGAGGCAATTCAAACAGGTGTAGACTTTCTGGAAACAGCTCGTGCCGTTGATTCCGATCGTGTCGAGTACCTTGAATTTCTCCATAATGAAGAGCAGGAATCGCTCAGGCAGGTACACAATGAAGAGCAAAAGAAACTTAAAGAGGAATTTGAACAATGAGTTGGGCGAATCCTGAATACTTTTGGTTACTGACGGCTCTGCCACTTTATCTTGGATACGTAATCTGGAAACATTTTTCAGGTAACCGGGCATCCATTGCGTTTTCATCTACATCTATATTTGATGACCTCCCGGGTAACTATCGTGCCAAGCTTTTTTGGCTTACACCTCTTTTCTATGCGGTATCGTTTGCACTTTTTGTTACTGCGCTGGCGCGACCCCAATTACAAAATACAACGGTGGAACAATATGTTGAGGGCATCGATATCATGATGAGTATCGATATTTCAACGTCGATGCGGGCAGAAGATCTCGACCCAAACCGGCTTATTGCCGCAAAACAAATTGTGGCTGATTTTATTGGACAAAGAAGCAATGACCGGATTGGCATTGGTGTATTTGCCCGTGAAAGCTTTACCGTCGTTCCCCCTACTATTGACCACGACCTTGCAATTGAAATGCTTGAAACTATCGATATGGGGATGGTTCGCGATGGAACCGCCATAGGTGTGGGGCTTGCAACGGCATTGAACCGCCTCAGAGACAGCGAAGCTGAAAGCAGAGTAGTAATTTTACTGACAGACGGGATGAATAACGCAGGAGAAATTGATCCGCTGACGGCCGGAGAACTCGCGGCAACTTACGGAATCAAGGTATATACGATGGGTGTGGGTTCACGAGGAACGGCCCCCTACCCCGTTGATGACCCGGTATTTGGCCGCAGATATCAAAATGTGTCAGTAGATATCGATGAAGAAATGCTTCAGGAAATTGCCCAAATGACGGGTGGACGGTACTTCAGAGCTACCACAACGGAAGAGCTTAGCGAAATTTATGGTGAAATTGATGAGCTTGAAACAACTGAAATTGAAGAAATCCTTTACAGGGATTACGAAGATCTTTACGCTCCCTGGGTTTTTTCCGGAATTATCTTTCTGCTCTTTGGATTTGTAAATGAACGATGGATCACCGGCTCTTCACTATTTGAAAGGTAGGTTTTTCACCTTTTGCAGCACTGCGATTACCCCATGGAATTTATGATTAAACATATCCAAAACGCGTTACACAAAGAGATTAATCTAGAGAAAATCAGGGAGGAGCTCGGCAGCGGACGAAATGTAAAGCTCCGGCAATTTAATGGCTCACTCCCCACATTTCTTTTCTATGATCTCATCTCTGAGTTTGAAACTATACTGGTGCTAACTGAGGATCATGAAAGGTCTGCAGCAGTTGCTTCTGATATTGAAGAGATGGGCGCTGAAGGCGTTTATTTATTTCCGCCGACCCGTAGAAAACCTTACGATCAACAAAAAATTGTTGATACATCCACAATGGTGCAAAGATCGGAGGTGCTTGAAAAAATTCAGTCGGGTGAAGCCAGGATTGTAGTGGCACCTATTGAAGCGATTTTCGAGAAACTTGTACCGCCAGAGCAGTTTTCAAATGCATCTTTGACGATAGAAAAAGGACTACAGCTATCACCTGATAATCTTGCAGAACTGCTTACTGATCAGGGCTATTCCACCGAACGGTTTGTTGGCTCGCCCGGTGAATTTGCAATACGAGGCGGCATATTTGACATCTTCCCTTTTTCGGGCGAATATCCGCTGCGGATTGAGTTTTTTGGAGACGAAATAGATACCATTCGTGAATTTGATCCCGATTCACAGCGCTCTATTGCCTTTCTTAATCATGCCCGGATTGTTCCCAATGCAGCCTTTTCCACCGATGAATCCAAGGAAAGTCTTTTTACATATCTTCCTGAACAGTCGTTAATGGTTCTGGAGAAAGCTGATCTTTTTGCAGACATCATTGAGGAGTTTGCAGAGCATGCTCATGAGAAGTATGAAGAACTTGAAGGTGATGACGATGACACCTCATTCAACCCGCCTGATGCTGAGTTCCTGACACTAAAGGAATGGAACAGCACACTCGACAATTTCCCTCTTTTGACGACCGGCAGTCTCAATAACTCGGTTGATGCCGATCTTATTGTTGAAATTAACAGCTCTCCTCATCCATCATTTAACGGCAGTTTTAAGATCCTGAGAAGCTTCATCGAAGAACAGTCTGCTTATGGAGTAAGAACATTGATTCTCTGCGACCATGAGAATCAGAAAGAGCGGTTCGAAGAACTTTTGGGTGAACCGGCTGACGCTTTTGATTACGTGCTTACAGTACAGTCTCTTCATGAAGGATTTTTACTACCGGGTCAGAAACTTGCTGTTTTAACCGACCATGAAATTTTTAATCGGTACCATCGGCCGAAAGTGAAACGCAAGCAGGTGCGCGGCGGCATCTCTATGAAAGAGCTTAAAGACCTGAATGTCGGCGATTACGTTGTGCATGTCGATTATGGTATTGCGACGTTCGCCGGATTTAAGAAAATCAACGTAAGAAAAACTGTTCAGGAAGCTGCTGTACTGCGTTACAAGAATGATAGTATTTTGTATGTGAACGTTTCCAGTTTGCATAAACTGCAGAAGTATTCAGGTAAAGAAGGGAAAAAACCAAGGATTACTAAACTGGGATCCGGTGAGTGGGCTCGCAAAAAAGCAACCACGAGGAAAAAAGTAAAAGATATTGCTCGTGAGCTCATTCAACTATATGCCAAACGTAAAGCAATGGATGCCTATTCGTTTTCTGAGGACAATTCCTGGCAAACCGAAATGGAAGCACGTTTCGAGTTCGAAGAAACTCCTGATCAGATGGACGCCATTCAGGCCGTAAAACGCGACATGGAATCTTCGCAACCCATGGACAGGCTCATATGTGGTGATGTTGGATTTGGCAAAACAGAAGTTGCAATCCGGGCGGCGTTCAAAGCTGTTATGGATCAAAAACAAGTGGCTTTACTTGTACCAACCACCATATTGGCGGATCAGCATGCCAAAACATTTCAAAAACGGATGAAGGATTTTCCAGTCGTTGTTGAATCACTTTCACGATTCCGAACGGCGGCCGAACAAAAACAGATCATCAAAAATCTAGAAGCCGGTAAAGTTGATATTCTGATTGGGACACACAGAATTGTATCTAAGGATGTCAATTTCAAGGAGCTCGGGCTAATGGTTATAGACGAAGAGCAGCGCTTTGGTGTGTCTGTTAAAGAGAAACTCAAACGTTTCAGGGCTTCTGTTGATGTAATGACCATGACCGCAACGCCGATCCCCAGAACACTGCAGTTCTCGCTGATGGGCGCGCGGGATCTTAGCATTATCAACACTCCACCACCTAACCGGCAGCCTGTATACACTGAAATTCATAGCATGGACCCCGAATTAATTCGTGAGGCCATCCTGCAAGAGATCACGCGCGGCGGACAGGTATTTTTCATCAATAACCGGGTGAAAAATATCAATGAAGTCACAGAAATGATCCGCGAGCTGGTGCCTAACATTCGTATTCGATCTGCTCATGGACAGATGAAACCGTCCAGTCTCGAAAAAATTATCCACGATTTTTACCATCATAAGTTTGATGTGCTGGTATCAACCAATATTGTCGAAAACGGGATTGATATAGCTAATGCCAATACGATTATCATCAACAATGCCAACCATTTTGGACTGTCGGAACTACATCAGCTCCGTGGACGTGTTGGCCGTTCCAACCGAAAAGCGTACTGTTACCTTATCACCCCCCCCATTCGCAGTCTGTCTGCCGATGCAAGAAAGCGTTTGACGGCTCTTGAAGAACACTCAGACCTGGGATCCGGTTTTAACATAGCCATGCGTGACCTGGACATCCGGGGCGCTGGTGATATCCTGGGAGCTGAACAGAGTGGATTCATCACGGATATCGGGTTCGAAATGTATACGAAAATTCTTGACGACGCCGTACGTGAGCTTAAAGAGTCTGAGTTCAGCTCTATGTTCTCTAGCGAACCGAAGCCGGTGGAGCTTCCGGATACACAGATTGAATTTGACCATTCAGCCTATATCGAAAATACATATGTATCTGATAATGTAGAGCGGTTAAACCTATACAGAAAACTGAGCGAGGCCAAGGAATCTTCTGTGATCGATGATTGGGAGGAAGAAGTAAAGGACCGATTTGGTCCGATGCCTGAAAGCACTGTCTTTTTACTGCTTGCAACACGGCTTAAAGTGGCTGCATCGCAGCGGCTTGTTAAAAAAGTGACCACTCGGGCCGGCAGAATGTGGCTTCAAATGCCCAAAAACAGCTCAACACTTGGAGAACATCTTTATGGCGAAGGATTTTTCCAGACATTACTGAAAGATCTGGAAGAGAAAAAAGAGAATAAATTCGAAGTCATCCAGAAGAAAGATGCCGTTCGGCTAGTGATTCATGACATCGACGATGGAAATGACGCCCTCGATTTCCTCGAGTCCCTGCCCGCATTCACTGAGGAACATGATAAGATTGCAGTATGATCGTCAGTGTCCAAAAAGCTGCTGCGCTCATTCGATCGGGAGATGTTGTTGGCCTGCCTACAGAAACGGTCTACGGTCTTGCGGCTGATGCATCAAACGTACTGGCAGTTCAAAAAATATTTGACCTCAAACAGCGTCCGGCTGATAATCCCCTCATCGTTCATATTTCAGATTTAAATCAGGCAGCATCGTTAGCTGAAACAGATTCAGAAGATTTCGTGCGCCTGGCCAGAGCCTTTTGGCCGGGACCATTGACGCTTGTTCTGCCCAAAAAGCCTCAGGTTCTGGACCTTATCACCGCCGGACTTCAGACAGTCGCTTTGCGAATGCCAGACCATCCAAAAGCACTTTCTGTGATAGATGTGTCGGGCCCTCTTGCCGCCCCAAGTGCTAATCGTTCAGGACGTCCCAGCCCTACCCGGGTGAAGCACGTAGAAGATGATTTTTCCAAATCATTCCCCGTCGTTGAAGGAGGAACCTGCAACATCGGCATTGAAAGTACTGTCCTCGATTTATCAGGAGATGCCCCTGCCATTTTACGCCCCGGTATGGTCACTGCCGGGAAAATCGAAAAAGTCCTTGGGAAAGAAGTGCGCCTTGAGTCTTCAGGTGAGCAAAAGCGACGGAGCCCGGGCACGCGATATTCTCACTACAAACCTGAGGCTTCGATTCATTGGATGGAATCACCAGAGTCACTGGATCAATACCGACCTGACACTCTCTATATTTATCATACTTTCCCTATTGATAAAAGCTATTCCAATATCGTGCATTTCAAAAATAACTATACTGAGCTTGGGAAATCTCTTTACGATCTCTACCGCACGGCTGATAAGAAAAATTACCGGCAAATTTTAATTGAACCCTTCCCGGACACGTCTCAATCACCTATCATTCCAGCCCTTCTAAATCGTATACAACGCTCTCTATCACAATAGTTTACAGGTTACTGCGATTAACATTGCTTCTTTTTTTCACTTTTAAGAAACGAATTATTCAATAAGGCTTGTTTAAAAGGCAACTGAATTGAAGCACTTCAAGTGCGATCAATCAGAATCTTTAACCCCACAAACCCCATTTATAATGAATAATCTTCTCAAACGAATCAGTTTGTTTATCGGACTGCCTCTGCTGGCCATTTTTTTAATAACAGCATGTAGTGATGACGATAACCCAACTGCTGATAATCCCGACCAGGAACTTAACATTGTAGAAACCGCTGAAGATGCCGGAAACTTCACCACTCTTCTCACGGTAGCAACCGATCTAGGTTTGGCAGAAACACTTCAAAATGAAGAACTGACTGTTTTTGCTCCAACTGATGATGCATTTAATGCACTGCCTGACGGTCTTCTTGACAATTTAACAGAAGCACAGCTTACAGAAATAATATTGTATCACGTTCTTGAAGGAACCGTTGAATCAAATCAAATCGAAGCCCAGCAAGATGCAGAAACTGTACAAGGCGAGCGAATTTTGCTCCAAAGCGATGCAAATGGAGTAACGGTAAATGGAACGACATCCGTAATAAATGCTGATATTTCAGCAAGCAATGGTGTTATCCATGCTGTTGACGAAGTATTACTTCCCGCTGAATTCAGAGATCCGGGTGTCATTGAGGCGGCTGAAGCGGCTGGCAACTTCACTATTCTTCTTGATGCAGTTGAAAGTGCAGGTCTCACAACAACGCTTCAGTTCCTCGGAGACTTCACAGTCTTTGCTCCAACTGATGCAGCGTTTGAAGCGCTTGGTATTGAAACAGTAGAAGCACTTACAGACGAACAGCTAACTAATGTTCTGACCTATCACGTACTTAATGGCGAAGTTCCATCTTCTGCTCTTCAGCCTGAGCAAACAGTTACTGCCCTTAATCAGGAAAACCTGTTTATCACTCTTGAAATTGATAAGGTAACGGTGAACGGAACAGCCAATGTTATCCAAGCTGACATAGATGTTAGAAATGGTGTTATTCACGCCGTTGATCAGGTACTTCTTCCTGATACTTTTGGAACAGTTGTTGACAACGCTGTGAAACGATATGATTTGACAACTTTGGTAGGTTTGGTGACCGATCAGGGACTTGCATCAACATTAGCTGATACAGAAGCAGAGTTTACTGTTTTTGCACCTACGAATGCAGCATTTGCAGCAATCAGTTCAACACTGGAAACTCTCTCTGGTGACCAGGTGACAAATACATTGCTTTATCATGTACTTGGATCAGCGGTTCAGGCATCACAATTATCTGAATCACAGACCGTCGCCACTTTGAATAATGAGGAAGAGATACTTATAGAAGTATCCGAGGGAGTTGTGACAATTAATGGCAGCGCTACTGTCCAAATTGCTGATGTAGTCGGCTCCAATGGTGTGATTCATATCATCGATGAAGTGCTGATTCCAGAAGCTTTAGGCGGGGGAATTCCAACGTCGGGTAATGCAACTGCAAACATTACGATAAACAATGTAGGCAGCAGTGCATGGACGTTTACAGATGTTGAAGGCAACGGTGTTGATGTACAGACCGGAGTCGATAATCCTACGCTTACGCTGGATGAGGGCGGACGATACACAATCACCAATCTTGGTGCATCGGGACACCCATTTCAACTCCTTGACGCTTCAGACAATGTTCTAATTGCGGCCGGTGGTGGTGGAACACTACAGGACGATGAAGATGCAAACGTAGTAGTGAATGAGGAAAATGGTACGATTGCATTCACCTTAACCGGTGCACTAGCAGAGCAGGTAGCAACTTATATTTGTGAGTTTCATCCTTCAATGGCTGGAGATCTCGTCGTTAATTAATTCCGGAATTCTGTCCGGATAAAACTTATCGAGAATAGAAAAAGGCGCCCTGGCTAAATCAGGTGCGCCTTTTTTGTACTTTTGAAAAAAGCTTAACTATCCCAAATTACTTAGTGCATCTGCAATTGACTGATCACCTGAAAGCAGATCAAATGATTTACGATATGTTGGCTCGTTTTCCAGTGAAGCCGCTATGACGGCTGCCACATCCTCGCGGGGTATCTCTCCACTTTCAAGATCACCGACTTTAATATTCCCGGTCCCCTCTTCATCCGTCAGCCTGCCAGGTTTGATAATGGTATAATTTAGTCCACTGTTGATTAGAGCTTCATCCGCTTCAGCTTTTGCTTTTTGGTACACCTGGAATACCTCATTGCCTCTCGGCTCATCAAGTCCCATTGCGCTTATCATGATGTAACGATTAATTCCATTTGCCTGGCAGGCTCTCATAAGTTTAATTGCGCCGTCGCGATCAACTGAATATTTACGTTCTTTACCGCTTCCGGGGCCCGCACCTGCCGCAAAAATAACCGCGTCTGCGTCACCCACACTATCGGAGATATCCGTTTCCTTTTCAATGTCTGTTATCTGAGGCTCCACTCCCATCTCGTCAAGCGTCTCTGCCTGCTCCTCTTTTCTGATAATTCCCCTGACGCTATGCCCCTGTTCAATGAGTATTGGGTGAAGTAATTTTGCAATCCTGCCATGAGCGCCTACAACTGTGATATCCATTGTGTGTTTGATTTAGGTTTCTGTTTATTCAATACCAAAACAAACATGTCATAAAAATGATTTAGCAAGCTACTGCCTGGACTTTTGTTTCTAATTTTAACTCAGTATAGATTAACACCGAGACTCATAATCATAAACATAAATCTCAAGACTCAGGACTCACGACTCACGACTCACGACTCAATACTAGTAG
>Ga0209938_1000161_pt1 | contig 35338 bp, 34 predicted proteins | sample SalPonR2_C_D1_MG_FD_185708 | JGI IMG/M metagenome (GOLD analysis project Ga0209938, IMG submission 185708) | Salt pond soil microbial communities from South San Francisco under conditions of wetland restoration - Salt Pond MetaG R2_C_D1_MG... ... | reverse complement strand
GTCTTAAAGTCTTCTAGAACCTGGACGGCAGCTAATTTTCGATCCGTAACTTTGGCTACGCATCTCAAATTGAGCTTTGCCAGAACCTACAAGCTTTTTAAGACCGCTTGAAGCAAAAAGTTTAAACCGCTTCTTAGTGACAACAGTACTCAAATAAACAAAAACTAGAAAATCGAACAAATAATGGAATTAACCTCGAATCCAATGCTCATGGTAGATTGGCTTAGGCAACCATGGCATTGGGCCTTCTCAGGAGTAATGATCTCCTCACTCGTATTTTTAATGACCTGGATGGGTAAGAGTTTTGGAATCTCTACCACCTTTAACAACCTTTGTACGGTGGCTGGAGCCGGCCGGGTGTCTCCTTTTTTCAAGATGGATCTCAAACCCCATTACTGGCGGCTCATGTTTGCCGGTGGTGCCATTATTGGTGGCTGGATCGCCTCAACTTTTCTGAGTAGTCCGGAGGCCGTGGCTATCTCCGAAGAGACCATCACCTCACTGGAAAGCTACGGTTACGCATACCCGGAGATGGATAAGACCGGTGCTGGTTTTATACCCACCGCCTTACTGAATTTCACCAGCCTAAAGGGTATACTATTAGCCATTGGTGGTGGGTTCCTGGTGGGCTTTGGTGCACGCTACGCAGGGGGATGTACCTCCGGACACGCCATTACCGGACTGTCGCATCTGCAGCTACCTTCTCTGATTACGGTAGTCGGTTTCTTCATTGGCGGTCTGCTGATGACTCACCTGATTCTGCCCTATTTCCTCTAACTAAAATACGACAATAAGCAATGAAAAATATATCCTTTATGGCCGTAGGTATTCTCTTCGGCATTATTATGACCAAATCGGAAGCTATTTCCTGGTTCCGCATACACGAAATGTTTCGCTTTGAAAGCTTCCACATGTACGGTATCATTGGTACCGCCGTCATCCTCGGTGCTACGATCATCTACCTGATGAAGAAATCCGGCATGAAGACCCTGGCTGGTAAATACGTGGCTTACACCAAAAACATCCCTTTAAACTGGAAACGGCATATTCTGGCCGGTTCGATCTTTGGATTGGGCTGGGCCGTGACGGGCTGTTGTCCGGGCCCGATCTATGTACTGATTGGTAATGGTTATGGCATTGCCCTACTCATTCTGGCGGGGGCTCTGCTGGGTACTTTTGTCTACGGACTGATTTGGAAAAAATTACCGCATTAAGTAGCCTTATCGCTTTGTCCGGTAGATGAACCGCGAATGCGTATATTGTGGAAAAAATTCACGGTATGCGCATTTTCTATTTTAGTTTCCTCTTTTTAGTTTCCTTTCTTTCCGCCACGGCACAGCAGCATCAAGAACGGCTGGCCACACTGGATGTACAGCATTATGCATTTCACCTGTCGCTCTTCGACGATACCGATCGCATCGAAGGGGAGGCGCATTTGTACTTTCAGCTTAAAAAGCCGGTCAGTTCGATCCATTTAGATCTGGTTGCCGAAAGGCCGGACGGGAAAGGGATGAAGGTACATTCGGCCAGCCTGGGAGACGTTTCCTTAGACTTTCGTCAAAAAGAGGACGAACTGGCCATTGATTTTCCAGTAGAACTGACGCTGGGTGAAAGCTACGAATTGCGTATTCGCTACGCGGGAATCCCCATTGACGGGCTGGTAATCGGGCAAAACAAATTTGGCGATCGTACTTTCTTTGGCGACAACTGGCCCAACCGGGCTCGCCACTGGCTGCCAACCATTGATCACCCTTCTGATAAGGCTACCGTCGAGTTCATTGTAGAGACCGAGGAGCGCTTCCAGGTGGTTGGGACGGGCGAAAAGCAAGAAGAGACCAACCTGCCGAATGGCCGCCGCCGCACGCACTGGGGGACGGAGGTGCCTTTACCAACTAAGGTGATGGTCATCGGAGCCGCCGAATTCGCCGTAACATTAGCGGGGGAAGTCAGAGGTATCCCCGTGACGAGCTGGGTTTTTCCGGAAAACCGGGAAGCTGGTTTTACCGATTATGCCCAGGCGGTACCGGTACTCGATTGGTTCCAGCAACACGTAGCCCCTTACCCTTACGAAAAGTTGGCTAATGTGCAGTCGAAAACCCGCTACGGGGGCATGGAGAATGCTTCCAATATTTTTTATTTTGAAAATTCCGTTACCGGAAATAAAGAACGCGAGGCCCTCATCGCGCATGAAATCGCCCACCAGTGGTTTGGTAATTCCGCTTCGGAGGCCGACTGGCACCACGTCTGGCTAAGCGAGGGCTTTGCGACCTACTTCACCCACCTTTATTTTGAACACACGCAGGGCTACGATGTCTTTATCGATCGATTACAGACGGATCGCACCAATATCATCCGCTATGCTCAGCAGAACCCGGATCAGCCGATCGTCGATACCCGGATCACAGACTACACGCAGGTACTGAGCACCAATACTTACCAAAAAGCCAGCTGGGTCTTACATATGTTGCGACAAAAAGTAGGAACGGATACTTTCTGGGAAGGTATCCGGAGATACTATCGGCAATACCAGTTGGGCAACGCCTATACGGAAGACTTTAAAAATGTAATGGAGCTCGTATCTGGTCAGGAGCTGGATGATTTTTTCCGACAATGGTTCTTTGAGCCGGGCGTACCGGAGTTGAACGTCGAATGGAAGCAGACGGGTAATCTGCTGGCACTAAGCATTAGTCAAAGTCCATCTACGAGACATGAACTGGAGCTGCTAGTGGAAGCAGCAGATAGCAATGGGCGAACCGTGGGACAAACCCGGGTCCAATTAAAGGCGGGTCGAACGCAGACTACCTTTCGGGTAGACGGAAAAGCGCATCACCTACAATTAGATCCAAAAACACAATTGCTGTTTAAGGCGAACCTTAAACAGCAATAATTAAGACGGAGTAGGCAAAGTTATCCCTTTCGAAAATATACCTTTTGTTGAGGGTTCCGTTCGGAACAGCCATCAGAGATGGGGTCGACCCACATACTACCGCTTTCCAATCCAAACTTGTACTTGCCCTCGGCCGTACATCCGGCATCGTCTTTAATCGTCAGTGTTTGACCATCTATGGTGTACTTTCCGGTAATATCAATGGTCCCGTCCACACCGAGATCCACCGCGTAAGTGCCATCTGATTTAAAAGATAGTTTCCAGCCCGCTTCGTCGATATACCAGGTACCGACGATACTTTGGCTAAGGCCAATCACAGAAAAGGAAAGCATGAAGAGCAAAACAAATAAAGAACGCATAATCTTATGGTTTTAGATAAAGAAATAAGTCCCATAAGATACGGTATTCTTCTAAAAGATTCGTTAAAATGCTCCGCTGGTTTATACATCCAGGCATCAAAAACGTTTTTATGGAAATAACCAAGCTATGCTAACCTTCCTTAAATTGTTATTACTGACGGCGGCACTGCATCCAATCCATCTGAGTGTAACGGAGATTTATACCGAAGAAAAAAGCCAGGACTTGGCTTTTTCGGTCACTTTCTTTATGGATGACTTTGGTACGGCCGCGGAATATGAAAAATATGCGGCGGATATTAACGCTGGTAAAATGACCGTAGATGATCTGATCCTGAAGCATCTGGAGGAACACCTGACGATTAAAGCGAACGGCCAGCCTTTGGTCTACGAGTTGATAGATAAAGAGACCAACTTCCCTTCGGTCACTTGCCAGATGCGCTTTAAACAGGCACCAGATAATCTAAATAGCCTGGAAGTCAAAAATACTTTGTTACTGGATATGTTTGACGATCAGAAAAACATGGTCAATATTCGTATCCCGGGTAAAGGAGAGGGAACCATGATTCTCAATCGTAAGAAAAAGAAAAGCAGTGTATCCTTTTAGTTATCTTCTTCGACTTCAACGAATAAGTCAAAGTAAATCACGAAGGTGTCGGCTACCTTAATGGCACCTAGTAATGCGGTAGGGGCTTCGATATCCCAATCACTCAGGCGAATTTCCTGGAAGCTACGAAACTGATAAACATTAGCACCCACCCGGCGTGCCTGGACGGGCATTTTAATATTACAGCGTTTATTGACCATGGTCATGCAGGTTTCGGCGATCAGGTGGGTCCAGTACTGCGTGAGTTCTTTTCGGTTGACGTTTAACAGTACCCGGTTGAGTTCTACTTCGATATAAGGGTGCTGGTCGACCTGCAGCGTTTTCTGTAGATCCTTATTCATGATGCGGTGGCCACAGTCGAGCCCCGCCGTTTTAATCTTTAGGGTGGTGTGCGGAAAAGAGACCGTATTATTTTCGTGATCAATCGCCAGGCTGGTTTTCAGGGTGCCGAAATCCTGCTCGCAGGCGCAGGTAAACTCGTTGACATTACTGCGCCCCTCCAAATAGAGTTTACTTTTCTCCAGAATGCGAATCTTCTGGGGCTTTTGTCCAAAGGAAGGGAACAAAAACAGGGGCAGTAGGAATAATAAGCAGGTGCTGGGATACAATCTCATGGCGGCTGGTTTTTCAGGTTATTCAAAAAGCAGTCGGCAACTACCGGGAGGCAGTTGCCGACTATGGTACGCTTTTTAGGCGAAAGCCTAGAAGCCAACTACTGCTTCGATCATCATACCATTGAAATTACCTTCGTGGCGGAGATCATCTGCATTGAAGTCGAGATAATCCTGATTGATGTATCCCACTTTCAGCAGTAGGTTACGGCTTGGGAACCAACCGGCAGACAATTCTGTACGGTTAACGGTTACGTCGCTGTTACCGCCGCCCAGGTCACCACTGGCACTGTTATAACGAGCACCTACAAAAACTTGCTCGTTAGGCAGGAAGCGGTAGATACCTTCGACAGAATACTGACCAAAGTCGCGTTCGCTGTTTTCGAATCCAGCGCGACCGGTTGCAGCCTCATAGGTTGCGAATAATTCCATTCCTTTGTACTTCACGAATGGGCTGATCTGGAAGGTAGAGACCGTATTAGTAAAGTTCGGGCTGATACGTCCGGAGGTAAAGTTATCAGAAGCACTCACCGGAGAGTAGGCGGTAGCCCCTCTTGGCTGTGTAATCGCGGGCTCCATAGCCAGGTAGAAACGAGATCCCGTACGGTCACCATTAAACAGTGTATTCCGGGCAGAGTTATTATTGTTGTAGTAAGAAGCGGACAGACGGAAGCGGAAATCATCGTTGACCTGCTTGTCATAAGCCGCTTTAAAGTAAACGGAAGGCGCTTTTTCTACATCGGCAATATTACCATTGATCAGGCCATTATTCAGACCTACCATAAACATCAGGTCTTCCGTTGGGAATACGTAAGCTTCCCCACCAATTTCGGTCGTAAAGGCATCCATGATATAGTTTCCTACGAATGGGTTCCAGATCGCATTACCGTTGTCAGTACGACGGAACTGCTGGTCGCCGTAATTAGGCTGGAAGTGACCGATTTTCACCCGTACGTGCTTCGTAAACCAATCGGGATTACCGAACATAGGCAGCTTGTCCACCTGAATGTAACCGCCTTTTACCCAGAATTCGGGGTGGTGACGAGAAGACATGTAATTCTCCAGAGAAACCCGGATACCGTCTTCAATTTGGAAGTCAAAGTTCAGGTTGGCCGTAGCCAGGTTGAAACCGCTACCCAGGTTATACAGTTCGTTGGCATCGGCTTGACCACCCCGGTAAGGTACTAGATTGGGGTTAGCGTCGTTAGAGTGCTCCAGTGCCTGGAACTGCTGGGTAAAACTACCGCCGATGCGGATCGCAAAACCGTCGTATTTAACGTTGTCTACCTTAGAAGGCTCAAAGATATTGATACCTTCCTGATCGTAAGGTCTGAAGTATTGGATTTCAGTGCGCTGAGCCATCAGGCCGGTTGCCATACTCAGGATCGTAAGGATTCCTAAAAACTTTTGAAAATTTCTCATATCAGTTGTTGTTTTGATCGTTAGGCTTGTGTTAGTTAAAAGTTGATTGATTATTATTTCGAATTAGCAGTTGCTTTTCCTGGTTCCAGCGTGCAGCTGAAGTGGATCGTTACTTCGTCTCCTGTCTTAATGGAACCCATCAGTGCGGTAGGTGCGTCCATGCCGTAATCACTCATCAGCAAGCTATAGCTTCCGCTAAAAGTGATGGCTCCATCGCTTCCCTTTTTCATTTTCACCGGGAAGCTAACCGTTTTGGTCTGGCCGGCGATGGTCAGTTTTCCCGAAGCCGTCAGCTTACTATCATCCTGGATCTTGGTAGAAGTTAGTTTGTAAGTGATCGTGGGGTGGTCGTCCGCTTTCAGGGCACCGTAAGTCTTATTGTCCATAATCCGTCCCTTCGTACTCTTGATACTCTTAGCCGGAATTTTGACCATAAACCCAGGGATCGCCTGTAGTTGACCATCTACCATATCGAGGCTAGCTTGGACATTTACTTCCGTCACCTCAGATTCCCAATCGTGTAGTGTAGAGGTGCCAGCAACCGATAACTTACTGGCTGCTAATTGATAAGATTCTTGTGCGAAGGTCACAGTACTTATAAAAACGAATAGTGCGATGGCGTAAATTGGTAAGGACTTCATATTCCTGTTGTTTTTGTTACAGGTCAAAAGTAGTAGTGAAAAGCCCCATCTCGATATGACATAACCCCACCCGGGAAGGTGATTTATATCACGAAAAGTCTATTTTCCCGCCTTTTTAATCACGTCTTTGATACCTTCCAGCCCCTCGCTAAAGCTCGAAAGTTGAGCAATGACGCGGCTCATGGGATCATTGGGATCCCCTGCGCGGAATAGTTTATTCTTGTTGTATGCTTTTTTGATTTCAGCCCAGCGTTGTATTTCCTCATCCGATAATTGGCCCAAAATTTCCTTTAATTTGAGCTGATTGGCTTCGGCATCGGCGGTCAGGGTCTGCGATTCTCCGTTGTAATGCGCCAAAATGAGGGTTTCCAATTCGGCCTCATTCATGATAGGGACAATTTTTTCGGCCAGCTTATTCATATTGCGGTAAGAACCTTGTAGTTTGAAAGGTGGCTCCGTCCGGTAGTCATCGGTCATGGCGGCCGAGCGAATGTATTCCTGATTGACGGCCAGGATGACATCCCGCACACGCAGCAGTTTTTTCATTACGCTTATATATTCATCGAGTTCGCCAGAGCTGTGATTTCCTTCCAGTTCGATTCCCTCCAGGTTATCTTGTTCTGCCGCTTGTATAATGGCGTAAACATCTTTTTGACTTTTGGCCGCTAACTGTTGTAGGGTGACATTAGAAGTCAGTGCATTTTCAATATAACTCAGCTTAAAGACCCCGGCGGCATCACCGATAATATCGCCGAGATTATAGATATCAGCCCGGTTGGCCAACATATCGGGTATTTGGAAGCGGGTACCCTGCTCCGTATACGGATTACCGGCCATTACCACTGCTACCCGGCGTCCCCGCAGATCGTAGGTTTTCGCCTGGCCTTTATAGACGCCCTCAATTTTACGCTGAGCATCACAAAGCGAAATGAATTTCTGTAGGAATTCGGGATGGCAATGCTGGATATCATCCAAATACAGCATAATATTATCCCCCATCTCCAGAGCCAGGTTCAGTTTCTCCAGTTCTTGGCGGGCAGCCATACTATTAGCATCGACTGGAGCCAGCGAGGTCACCTGATGTCCAATTGCCGGACCATTGATCTTAACGAAGATCAGGCCCAGACTGTGGGCGATGTACTCCATCAGCGTGGTCTTGCCGTAGCCAGGAGGAGAAATCAGCAATAATAATCCCATACGGTCGGTTCGGGTTTGCCCACCGGCCGTGCCGAGTTGTTTGGCGAAGTTATCTCCAAAAATGGGTAGGTATACCTGATCGATTAGTTTATTACGTACAAAAGAGCTGAGCACCCTGGGCCTGAACGCTTCCAACTGCTTCTCCTGGCGGAACTGCTCGGTCAATTGACGTTTGGTCTGATGAAATTGCTTGTACAGAGGTACCACCTCATTGCAATAACGCTCCATCTTATCGGTGAAGCGGTGAAAATCTAATGAATAGATTCCCTCCTTAATTAGTACGTGATCGCCCCGCAGCCCACTAATATTCAGGTGGGTCTTCGTTTCAATCACTTCTGCCTGCTCAAAATCATCGCACATGAGTAGCGTAGCCACTTCATCCAGGTAAGGCTCCTTATTTTGCGCATCGGTCTGATCAAAAAAGGCCTGGACCCACTTGCGTAAAAGTTGGTATTGCTCCAGGCGATTATCCTTCAGCTCTTCCACGGTTTTGCGGAAACGCCCGATGGCTTTCTTCTTTTTGATAAAGTCCCGAAAGGTCTGGTAGAGAGTAGCTGCTTCACCGCTACAGACAAATTGATCGTCGGCCCGCAACTCCCGGAATAAATACCGGGCGGCTTGTTCGACCAGGAAGCCCGGGAATAAATGGGTCGCTTCTATAAAGTACCGCAGCTCTTTCTCCAGCTCAGTGATCAGAAAATCAAATTCGTGGGTTCTGGGGAAGACCTGCAAGATAAGACCTGCGCTTTTTAATTGGTGATCCAGCAGCGCCTTGCGCTCCGGGTTTAGGAATTGGGTCCAAAAGACCTTGCCCAGGGCACGGCTGATCGGTGTATAATACAACAAGCCGATGTCTTTGGAGAGTAAGACCAGTTGCTCCAGAATCAGGGCAGCATCCTCATCGTGGATACCCTTGGTATAACCCTCCTGATAACGGGTCGCCGCGTATTGACGGACAAGATCAATTAAGTTTTGTGTCTTCGATGGTGACTGGTTCCTGAACAACTGGTAAGCCAGATACTCACCGCGGTAGACCTCCTGATTTTCGGAAACGTAGGCCTGATCCCAGATGGCTCGGCTCTCTTCGATTTCCGGCGCTTGTATACTTTCGTAAAAATTGGTACCCGTCAGGTGATAAAACAAATGTCCCTCTCTGAGTACGGTCGTCAGTTCGAGTGGCTGCACATTGACGGAGAAGAGATGCTTGCCCAGTTTTATTATATTTTCTCCCTCTACGAAAAGATCTTGCTTATCCCGCAGCTGCCGCAGGGCCGTTTCTTTTAGGGTCTTTAGTTCGGTCTGTACGGCATCAGCCTTATTACTATCTTCTAGGGCCTCCAGCCTTTGCACAATGTCTCTGATTTTTTCAATCATCAGGTCAGCTGCAAAGAAGCTGTTGATCTCCGTGGCTTCGCGAAAGTTCTCCACGCGCTTCTGTATACCGGAAAGAATACGCTGGGCCGCCGATTGCAGGGCCGCCGTTCGGTTATTTCGCGCCTCGACCAGGCTGTTTTTTCTAGACTCAAAGGCAGTATACACTTCTTCTCTTTTCTCGGCCAGCGTGCCGATAAAATCGTCAACCTCGGCAAATTTACTTTCCATCTCTTCTAACTGAACCATCAGCTTGGAGAGGTATTCATCACATTTCTGGGGCGTATCGGCGACGTCGAGGTAATTAATAATGCTTTGATCCAACAATTTGAGTTGTGCATTAAAAGCGGCGAGTGATTCGGTGCTTTGCAATGCTTTCCGGCGGTTTTTGAGGGCTGCTTTTTGCTGATTGAGGCGGGTGAAAAGCAGCGAGATATTGTCGATAATGCGCGTAGTTTGCGTAGCATCATCGATCTTCAGATTACTCACAATATCGATCAGTAGTTCCAGCTCCGCTCCGATGGCGTCCAGCTGCGCAATTTGTTCCCTGGCGACTCTGGCCGCCGTGATTTTTTCCACGGAAGTGGAGGCCGCCTCTATTTTTTTGTCGTAAGGCGCCAGGGCATCTTCTTGTAAGAGAAACTGCACACAATCGTCCGCTAGTTGCTGGCTGGCTTCGGCGGCCTGCTCTTCCAGTGCTTCAATCAGCTCCAGGTTGGCGTAGCGCAAATCTTTCAGGCCAATGATTTCGCCGCGTAATACCCGTAAATCGGCCAGCACCTGTACATAAAGATCAATAGTATCGAAGCTTTCGCGCTTCATTTTAGCAAAAAGATCTTTTGCCCGGGTCTGGCACTGCTCAATCCTGTCGCGGGTGCTGCGCTCCACCCGTACTTTCTTTTCGTATTCTTCGATAGCGGCATTGGCCGTCTCCCGGATATCCTTCAGGGGCTGGTCGAGCTGAAAAGCGGCATCCTGATCGAGCCAGTAATAAGCGTCGAGCAAATCCGTACTGCGTTTGACCAAGTCATCGTAGAGGTTGGCGTAGGAATCGTCTTTACCAATCAGGGTAAGGATTTCCTGACATTCCGCCATCGCCTTTACGATATTTTTATTTCCCACCTTGTACAAATAGCTGTCTTTATGCTCAGAAGGTGGTGCCTCTCCGGCAACGAAGGGCGTCTGCCAGATTTGAATGACGTGGTGCCTGGTCGGCTCGTCTTCTGCCTTAAAATAACACAACTGTCCTTCCGGTAAAAGGGTATATCCGTGACAAATAATGGGGGTATTCACCTCCTGGGAAATGAGGTTGTAATGCATCAGGGTGTAGACGCCCGTTTGATTATGGTAAAACACGTAGAGAAAATCCTCCCCATTAGGTGCCGCAATTCGTTTTTTAAATAGTCGACCTTCTGCCGGTGTCTCAAATAGCTTGTACTCTCCCGTCTGCAGATAGTAGCCATTGGCAAAAATCAGCCCGTGATTATCCGGTAGTAAAACGCCCGATTGCTCTAATGCATCAATCCTTTTGGCTTCCTGAATCTTTTCATTAAAAATAAAATAGCGGTAGGTTTCCTGATAGGGACGAATACGCAAGGCAATCAGATTACCCAGATCCGCGTAGGCGTATTCGGCGTCGTCGAGGGTCTGATCCCGGTATTCGACTTCCTCCCGGTAGATCCCGAGGCCATCGTCGGTATTGTCTTCTACCTTGATGGTCAGATCGCCGCCCATGGTCTCCACAAAAACGCGATCCATGATCGAGACGTGCGGAAAACTTCCCTTGCGTTGGTCATCACGCCCGGCCTGTTTCCAGCGAAATTCGTACTGATCCGGATACTGTACTTCGTGGTCGGAGCGGTTATCAATATACTCCAGTCCCTGCTCAGTCATCAGCCATTTAAAGGTCTTGAAGTCCTCGGAATTTTCCTTCAGGTGAAAAACCATGTACAGGTAGCGGCCCCGCTGTGCGAAACGGGCGAAATAGGCATCCTTATAGTAGCGGTAGAGATTAAGAAAGTCGATCTCAAATTCTCCTTTTGCTAACAGGGCCAGCCCTTCTTCCTTAAAGCTATTATCTCCAAAATCGTAAACACTAAACACGTCTTCCAGACGGATGCCCTTGCGCAAGCCCATGTGCACATTATAGCCCAGAATAGTATAAGGCCCTACCGAGACGATATCGCGAGCAATACAATAATTCTGGGTATGGATCCGATCATTAGCAATAAGCCGGGTATCGATCGCCCCGAACACCTCCTTACGGGCGGCATTGAGCTGGCTTAGTTGCGTGCGCAGATCACCGGCAAAACCCTGTAGTCGGTTTCTGATGATCTCATAGGCTCCTCCGTCTATATTTTGGTTCATCTGCTGTCTAGAGTTAAACGCTTTATAAGTTAGGAATGAGTCAATAATAAGTAGTCCACAAAATTAACCTTTATGATTTATGACGGCATCTTTTTCACCTACTCTGCGTTAAAAACTGCTACTGGTGTTAACCACACGCAGTTTTTGCCTTGATTAGGCAAAAAATCTGCTCGGTCAAAATCTAAACTTCAATATTGTGAACTACTTAAGTAGGTTGCCCAATTAAATCAAGCAATAATCTGCGTCAGTATGGGGTCTATTCGATCAGATCGCGAACGGACTGCCCGCCGAGGCCAAGGTGCTCAACCTGCTCCATGAGAGAGGCGACGGTCGATTTATCTTTGCCCTTAAGTTGCTCGCTGAGGCGCAGTAGTAATCCAGCCAGGGTCAGATCCTTAATGGTATCAGCCGTAAAGCCCGCCCGCAGTGCAATCTCCTTAACCTGGTTGATCAATCCCTTACTGCTGCCATTACCAATGAGCGCCTGCTTGACATCCTGCAAGTGACTACTGTTGCCAATCAGGCTATCGATCTTTTTGCCACGGTTGACGGCATCGAGGATGCCATTGACAAACTGCATTTCGCCGCCGACGATATCGATATTGGCATTACGCAGCGCCTCGGAGAGTACCATGGCCTGTGATTCGGCCACGTCTTTCTGTACGTTGATCTGCGCCAGCTCGATCGCTTTCTCTTTCTCCAGACGTAGCTTGAATTCTTCGTGCTCTTTGCCCACGCCATCCAGCTTTTGCATAGCCAGGGCCTTCTGTTCGACGCCCTTGGCTTCGGCGTTGAGTTTTTCCTCCAGTACTTTGGCTTCGACCAGTCCTTTTTGCTCTTCGACCTCGGCTTCCATGACCCCCTGCTTTTTGAGGGCTTCGGCACGTAGTTCGATCGCTTTGGCTTCGGCACCGGCTTTCTTTTCCATGACATTAGCTTCGAGAGTGCCTTCCAGTTCCATGGCTTGTGCCTTGGCTTCAATGACTTGTGCCTCGGAGAGCCCGATGGTCGCTTCTTCAGCGGCTTTGGCTTCGGCACTGATCTTACGGGCTTCGGCTTCCCGGCTAGCCGCTTCTTTTTCCGCTTCGGCCTCGATCAGCTTAGTTTCGGCAGCAATGGCAGCGGCCTGCTTATCGGCTTCGGCTTTGCGCTGCAGCTCGATGATAGTCGCATCCCCTTTAGCCTCGGATTCGATGATGGTTTTGTCTTTTAGTCGTTGGGCTTCCGCCAAAACGCGCGTATCTTTGATGCGCTCTTCTTCTTCGACGACTTTTTTCTCGACCATAATACGTTCGCGGATCACATCCTGGATATTCTTGCGCTCTTCTTCGATGGCACGCTCTTTCTCAATATCAGCCAGGGCGACGATTTTTTCCCGCTCGGTCTGTTCGAGCATACGGTCTTTCTCGACGCGCTCATTTTCGACCGCTTCGGTACGTTCCCGGTTTTTGAGGGCGACGATCACCTGGCGCTGCATATTCTCCTCCGCAATCTGCAGTTCTTCTTCCGTTTTGATCCGAACGCTTTCGGAGCGCAGGCGCTCTTCCTCGTTGATCTTGGCGATCTCCGCGTTTTCGCGAGCCTTGATATTCGCGATTTCCCGTCTTTGGCGCTCTTCCTTTTCGGCCAGCTGCCGCTCGTACTCCAGGATAGCTTCGCGGGCTTCCACGTTTTGCTCCTTGAGGGTTTTCTCTTCTTCGCGACGGATGAAATTGGCCTTCACCTTTTGCTGAGCCGTCAGGTCGGTAATCTTCCTAATACCTTCGGCATCGAGGATATTATCTTCCTTCAGGTAGGCCAGATCGGTTTGCTCCAGATAGTCGATCGAGCAATCGTCAAGTTTGTACCCATTTAGGTATTCACCAATGGTATTTTGGATTTCCTGGTTAAATTTTTCGCGGTTGTCGTAGAGCTCCACAAAGTCAAAGCGCTTACCGACGGTCTTAATCGCTTCTGAGAACTTTGCTTCGAAGAGCTCGCGTAGAATTTGCGGATCGGAGGCGCGTTCACAGCCGATGGCCTGGGCGACCTTTTTGATATCATCCGCATCTTTATTAATCCGCACAAAGAAGACGACTTTGATATCCGCCCGGATATTGTCCTTACAAATTAACCCTTCTTCTTTCATCCGGACGATTTCGATGGTTTTCACCGAAAGGTCCATGGTCTCGAAAATCTCGATAACCGGAATGACCAGCAGGCCGTTCTCAAAAGCCACTCTGGTTTTGCGCAAACCGGTGGCAATAATCGCTTTGCCCTGGGGTACCTTTTTGTACCAGCGGGCAAGTAGCAGCAGCATACCAAAGAGGACACCAATAAAGATGATCACCCCAATTTGGACCGCACTCATAAAAGCTTGTAGTAGGATCATGGTTTTTTATGTTTTGAAGGTTTTTATGTTTTAATCACTCTTGATCAGATCATCATTTCGCGTTGTACCAGGAAGTAGCGCTGATCTTTGGTTTTGCCAATGATACGGGCCGTGTCCCCACGGGCCAGGGGCACATCGTCACTTTCTGTTTTTACTTCGATCAGCAATACATCCCCATCGATAGCCACTTCGGCCTGCCCAAATTTGGAGGCGGAAGCGCCCATGCGCAATTTGCACAAGCGGCCGATATAATCAACCGATTCCGCTGCCGTATTCATTTTTGCGAAAAGCGGTACAAAGGGTGTACTCAATAGCTTACCAATAATCAGGCTCACAAACAGGATTGGAATGATCATGGCTACCGGAAACCACCAGGCTCCTGGATTGAAGTATTCGTTCAGGCCAATCGAGGCGATCCAGGCCGGTACCACCACAAAGCTCAGCAGTACCATAAATGGTAGCTTACCAAAGTTGAAGAAGTGCAGGGCGCCGGCCATCCAGCCGGCAGAAGTACCTACTTCACTATCTACGTCCAGCTCGGCATCTACGTCCAGGTCTACCTCGGCGTCGACGTCAAAGTCCAGGTCCAGGGCACCCAGATCGATGGCACCGAGGAATACCGATAACCAGTACAAGAGGACGACCCCTAAGAGTATTGTGTATACCACGTTCTCCGGGGAGAACGCCGCTTGCCAAAGTGCTTCCATGGTCTTAAATATTTGTACGTGATGAAATTAGCGATAGCTGGAACGAATCCGTTTGGAGCGACCGAATATCAGATAAATGACGGGCCCGATAAAGGGTATCGCAAGTAAGAACAGTAATGGCAAAAACCATAAGAAAAAAGCTTGCGGATGGTTGGCTAAATAAATCATGTGTGCGTAATTTAAATAGGGCGTTTTCCAATAATAGATGGGGAACGCAATCGTTTTATAATCAACTGTATCTAATAATATTATTTTTAGTCGAAGCCATCCATTTTTCTCGGCTAATGCCAGAAAAAATCCGATAAATGTTAAATTCTGTTAAATTAGTGGTGTCTTTACACTTTTAGCTCCGAATTTTTCTAAAATCCAAGCGATGAGCCCACATCAACCACTATTTTTCAAGCGCATCTTACAACGCTACGAAGCCTACCTGGGCGAGTTTGTCTACGGCGGGATTGATGGTAGTGTAACCACCTTTGCGGTAGTCGCCGGCTCCGTGGGGGCGGGTCTGGATAGCGCCATCATTATCATATTGGGTTTTGCCAATCTGCTGGCTGACGGTTTTTCCATGTCGGTTGGGGCCTACTTATCGACCCGGTCGGAAGCCGCCAACCGGGAAAAAGTGCGCCTGCGAAAGGCTATTTTTATAGAGAACAAGCCGGGTGAAGCCAGACAACAATTAAAAAAAGTCTATCTGGAAAAAGGCCTCTCCGAAGAGCAAAGTGATCAATTAGCCAACTTAGTTACGGAAAATCAATCGCTATCGGAAGAAATACTACTAGCCGAGGAAGGTGTTTTCCGGCAACACAAATCTCCGATTGCCGTGGGGCTGGCGACCTACGTATCCTTTATTATCATTGGCCTGATCCCCCTACTGGTTTATCTGTGGGATTACCTGGGTGATTTTGCAGGGGATATCTTCCTTTGGGCAAGTATTTTGACGGGTTTGGGTTTTATTCTCATTGGCTCCTTAAAAAGCTACGTCACGGAATCTTCTTTACTCCGGGGGGTACTGGAGACCCTGGCACTGGGGGCGATTGCGGCCCTGGTGGCCTACTTCGTAGGGGATATTTTGGAGAAGTTGGTACTGGGTTAGTCGAATAAATTGGCTTTTGGTCGATATTTTCGTTACTTTCATTACTTATATCGTCCTAATAATACCTTATTTTCCAGAGACTTAATATCCTTTTTTAGAGATGCCACTACGCTTCTTCATACTCGTATTCCTCATCTACTGCTGTCGGCCCTGCGCGGCACAGCTGAGGGTAGATGGTGTACTGGATGCAGAAAAGCGTTTTTGTAATCCTGGTATTATGGGAAAATCCCGAAGCCGGGGTGTAGAAATTCGATATACCCGCCTGCCGGGTGCCCCCCTGCAGTACAAGAGTGGAGAGGGATACACCCCCAAAGCCATCGAAGGGGTAGAGCAGCTCAGCTTCAAATTGAAGCTGCCGCTGGTGAATCGTCCCGACTGGAAAGTACTACTTGGCTTTAGCCACCAACCGGAGACTATCTTTTTTGACGCTTCCCAGGAAACCGCCACCCAATCCATCTTTAACGACATGCACGACGCGCGCTTAAAAAGAAGCGGGATTGGCCTTTACGTCGTCAAGGTGGTTGATGAAAATGAATATTTAGGCTTTACCGCCAAATTAAACCAAAGTGGAGATTTTGATCAACTGATCAATTTTGGCCGGGAATACCGGGCCGTGAATATCAATATAGCCCGTGCTTTTAAAGAAAGCGAAGACTTTGAATGGGGCTACGGTATTGCCTTTAGCAGTAATTTCCGTCGGACCCTGGCCTTACCTTTTATTATTTACAATCGCAACTTCAACGAAGATTGGGGTATAGAATCCATTTTCCCCGGCTACGTCAATGTACGCAGAAATATTACTTCAAAAACTATTCTGCTGGGCGGCTATCAATTTAACAGCCGCAATTACGCCATCAATCACGATCGGCAGCCAACAAACGGACCCGTAGATTATCATTTGAATCACTCCGAAATTCAATTTGGCTTTACCCTGGAACAGCAGATTGTCCCCTGGGTATGGTTCGATGTGCAAGCTGGCTACCAGTATAATTTTGCCACCCGGCTCGAAGCCCAGACCGAAGAATTCAGTTCTTTCCAGGTACGCCCGGGGCATACACCCTATTTTGGGCTAAGTTTCTTTTTGTCCCCACCTAGATAAGTGTCGTGTGTCGTGTTTGTTTATTATATTGGAGCCGAAAGACCTTCAACTACGAAATACTTTTCTGATGGATTTAGCTTCCACTATGCGCGACCTGATTCAGGAGGTGCCTGGCTTTCCCAAGCCCGGTATACTATTCAAAGATATTACGCCTATCTTCTCTGAGCCCGAGGTCTGCGCGGCGATTAGTCAACACATTGCCCGTCGATTCCCAGACATTGATGCCATTGCCGGCATTGAATCGCGGGGCTTTTTCTGGGGTATGCTGGTTGCGCAGGAGCTACAAATTCCTTTTGTCCCCATCCGTAAGGCGGGTAAATTACCACGCGCAACGCGTCGGCAGTCCTACAACCTGGAGTACGGCGAGGCAGCTTTAGAAATCCACGAAGATGCTATTCTACCCAATTGGCAAGTTTTAATCCACGACGACCTATTGGCGACGGGTGGTACCGCACGGGCAGCGGCTCATCTGGTTAATCAGTTGGGGCAGTGCGTGGGATTTAGTTTCTTAGTGGAGCTGAGCTTTTTGCAGGGCCGTGAGCAGCTGTCACACCTTGGGCTGGAGATAGACACGCTACTTGAGTATTAAAAACGAGCTCTAACTCGATCCCCCTTTTGTGTATCTGGCGGTTTAGTATTTGCGTAAGCACCTACCCCAGGAGGGATTAGTTGTATCAGGAGGAGAAGCGCTTAATTAATTTACCATAATCCCTGATACTTTTAACGACCTTTAGCATCTCGGGTACTGGCATGGGCGCCACACCCTTTTGGGCATTACGAAAGCTGATCTCCTGCACCAGTTTCCAATGGCGAATAATGGTGCGCAGCGCTTCGAAGTAAGATATCTTAGTCGAATCGTAGATGTGGGTAGGTTCGGCAAAGACGCCGTTCAATTCGATAATCTTAAAGTTTTTCCCTTGCCGCAGGTCGTCCAGACTCTGACACTTGATGTCGAAGCGGCCGTAGTAAAAGCCATCAACGTGGCGGGCCAAACGATCGAACTCTTCGGTTAGGGCGGCGTCAATCTGATCATTGCCATTGATAAAGAGCGTACCTTTGGAGTGGTTTCCGACCACACCCAGGTTGACTTTTTCGCCGGGAGCGGGAACCGAAACCAGAAGATCGGCATACATTTCTTGTAGCCTTTCCATCTGTAAGAGTGCCCGGGGGTTATTCTCCACCAGCTCGGCAACGGTCGATTGACCGTCTCCGACCACGTGTAAAAACTCTTTTAGTGTCAGCGAAATAATCTTCCCTTTCTCCTCGTCGGGCATGCGGGAGTAGAAGACCCCCACTTCTTCCGGATACTGTAAAAATTCCTGAATTAAAAAGTCGATAGGATATTGATGAATATAGCTACTGAGCTGCTCAAAATTGTCTACTTTCTTAACGAGCAGGCCCCGAAATCCGACGTTTGGTTTAACGATCATGGGGAAAGTCAGGCTAGTCTGATCGAGGGCTTTTTCAATGTCCTGAGTCGGCGTACCATTGGGTACAAAAACGGACTCCGGACAGAGTGCCTCCGGAAACATCTCCAGGGTGTGGAACTTAGACTCCATACACATTCCCCCACCTTCGAGACCGGGGTTGGCAGGGGTGAAAAAGCAAATATGCTTGGGCCGAATCGCCAGGTAGGGACCATAAAAAAACATTGGCCAGTAAAAGGCCAGGGAGGGCCAGTATTCCCACTGGGTCAGTTTAATAAAACCCGGTTTCTGTTTAATTTGATTCCACCACTTCACCTTCTAATGTTATTTTAGCTTGCTTAAAATTATCGTTGACCAGATCGTAATAGTCCATTCGGATCTCCGAATAGTCATTAATAATCTGAGTGATACTTACCGTTTGTACAAATCCGCCACGGTTCATCACCACATCGTTCCAGGCGTCTCCTTCGCCCGCATTCCTATGGAAATCCATAATTTGCGGGGGCCCGGCTTGCACCACCTGGTTTTGCCAGGCTTTGAACCATTGCTTGCGTTTCTGAATAACCTTGGGCGAATAAAGCGTAGCCGATGCCCAAAGATGTTTTTCCTGTGGGTCGAGTACCTTCACATGCCTGCGAGTGCCATCCCAACGCAGCTCCGTGAGTGCCATTTGCTCACATAAAATTAAGGTAAATGGCTCAATCTTACAAAAATCATAATTTTTGGCGAAATCTGCTAATGCCTGGTACTCAAAAGCTTCCAACAAAATCAGCCCCCGGCTCTTCCGGTAGGGCGGGTCGTGTCGGTGGTAGCGAAAGGCACCATTGAGCAAACAGACCACCCGGTTTTTATCAGAAGTGGCAATCCAGGTGCCACCTGCCTCCGTATCGCGGGGAAACAACGTACCTTGCCCGTACATATTTTTTTCCGTGATCTCCCGGGGGGACCGATGTGGGGCTTCGTCGCGATTAGAAGTCAGAATAAAGCCCTTTTTTTGTGGTACGTAAGTAACGGTACACATGATCAGTTATTGAATGGTTGAATTTTGAATGCTGATTTACCGAATTACTACGCCCGGCTAGTCGTAGAAAACAGCGACCTCTTCCAGTGCTTTTCGCTGTAATACGGGCACCTGGGCATCCTCGGCGGGGTAGCCCACGGGCAATAGTAAATAAGGCCGCTCATTAGTGGGTCGATTAAGTATCTTTTGCAGAAAATTCATGGGGCTGGGGGTATGAGTAAGGGTAACCAGCCCGGCGTTATGAATGGCCGAAATAAGAAAGCCACAGGCGATACCCACCGACTCGTTCACGTAATAGTTCTTATGTTTTTCTCCATCGGCTCCGATTTCGTAAGCTTTCTTGAAAACTACGATCAGGTAGGGCGCAATCTCCAGAAAGGGCTTATGCCAATCGGTGTCAAATTTGGCCAGGTCGTTCAGCCACTCTTCCGACATTCGCCCGTGATAATTTTCGTATTCCTCGGCTTCCGCGGCTTCGCGAATCTCTTCTTGTAGCTTTGGGTTGGCAATAACACAGAAGGTCCAGGGCTGTTTGTGGGCACCGGAGGGTGCGGAGCTGGCCGTCAGCAGGATATGCTCGATCACTTCCCGGGGTACAGCTTTGTCTGAAAATTCACGCACGGAGCGTCGTTGATCCATGAATTCATAATAGTCCCGGCTACGCTCAATAGCTGTTTTTGTATCATAATTCAGGCCGGGATAAGGTCGAAACACTTTTTGAGTCTCTGACATAGACGTTATGGATTAGATTGGCTGACCGGAATGATCTTGCCATTAAACAATCGCTGCGCCGTAGTGGCAAACTGCGCTACAAAGGTACCCATTTCCTCGCTATTTGTGGGCGCGGAATAACCCGGAAAGGCCGATTCCAGCATTTCGGTCTGTACTGCCCCCAGTGCCAGGCAGTTGACGGCCACTTTTTGCTCTCGTAATTCTACCGCCAAACTTTCGGTAAGGGTAGCCAGTGCCCCTTTACTGGCGGAGTAGGCCGCGAGTCCCAGAAATTTTTGGCTCCCCGGATAGCCTCCCATACTGCCGATATTCAGGATATGAGCTTGTGGGCTTTTCGCCAAAAAAGGCAGACAAAGGCGGATTAATTCCACCACGGCAAAGACATTCACCTGAAAAGAATTTTGCCAGTCTTCCGAACTTAAGTCCAGAAAAGGCTTATTGACCAAAAGCCCCGCATTATTGATCAGGATATCCAGTCCCCCTATTTTCTCAATCGCCCCGGTAAGGCGGGCCTGATCCAGCTTTACCAGGTCCTGAGGAAGTGGAAAAATATTACCGGCAGCCTGCTCAGCCAGGGCCTCCAATCGCTCGGCATTGCGTGCCAACGCGAGTACCCGATGGCCTGCTTGTGCTAATTGTAATGCGGTATCGTATCCTATGCCACGGCTGGCGCCGGTGATGAGTATTTTCATGTGTCGTATGTCGTGTGTCGGGTAATGGTTTAAAGATCCCCCTGGGGCGGTCTGAGTGTGAGCTCTTCGATGAGGGCGGTATCGGGTAATTTCCAGGTATCAACGACGGCCTGAGCCACGTCTTCTGGCTGCATAATTCGCTTCGGGTCGATATTGGCACCCTCCCAGGAGCGGGTATAAGTAGCTCCGGGGAGTACGGAGGTTACTTTGACACCTTGCTCTTTCCACTCTTCGCGCAGGGCGCGGCTATAGCCCAAAAGGGCATATTTCGTTACGCTGTAAGACCCACTACCCGGAAAATACTTCTGACTGGCGACCGAGCAGATATTAAACACGTGCGCTTTTTCTGCCTTAAACAACAAGGGTGCGAGATAGCGGGTAAGTCGTACCGGACCAAAGAGGTTGACGGCCATCATTTTTTCCAGATTATCTTCGTCTTCCTCCATCATATCTCCCGTATAGAAGAGGCCGGCATTGTTGACCAGTACCTCTACGCTGTCCCAGGTCTCCTTTATTTTTTGGGCGAAAGCCTCCACATCATTGGCCTTGCCCAGATCGGCCGGCACCGTGATGATTTGACTTTTGGGAAAGTTTTTGGCGATGATTTCTTTGGTTTTGATCAGGTCCGCGGCGGTCCGGGCGGTTAAGGCCAGATGGGCTCCTTCGGCAGCGAAGGCCTCTGCCAGCGCGTACCCCATTCCCTGAGTAGCACCGGTAATGACTACGTTCATATGCTTGGTTTTATTTGTAAAAAATACAAAAAAGGACGGTTAAAGTTTGCTGGCCGTGCGGAAATGGCGGTTTTTCGGCAAATCGGACAGAATAATTCCGTTTTAGAGCAAACCCATCGGGAAGCCATAATGTTTGTTATCTTTGTGGCGATAAAACAAACCTATGCTAATTACTAAGTTTTTGACAGATCTGGGGCGTTACCTGATCATGTTGGGCTCTGGCTTTCAGCGGCCAGAAAATATCCGCATGTACTACAAGGAAACCATGCGCCAGATGAACGATATCGGGGTGGGCTCTGCACCGATCGTGGTGATGATTGCCTTGTTTATTGGTGCCGTGACGGCGGTTCAGTTTGCCTATCAGCTGGATGGCACTCTGGTTCCGGTTTATTATATCGGTTACATTGTACGGGATAGTACCATTATCGAATTAGCCCCCACAATCACCTGCCTCGTACTGGCGGGTAAAGTCGGCTCCAATATGGCCGCCGAGATCGGTGGTATGCGCCAGAAAGAACACATCGACGCCATGGAAATCATGGGTGTCAATACGGCTTCCTACCTGGTGATGCCCAAAGTGGTAGCCGCCCTATTTGTCATTCCTTTACTGGTCGCCATCGCTGCTTTCGTCAGTGTGATTGGTGGTTACGTGGCTGCGGTATTTCCCGGCTATATGTCATCTGCAGAGTACGTACAGGGCGTTCGCTCTTTCTTTTTGGCTTACAACGTCTTTTTAATGTTTCTAAAGGCCATCGTTTTTGCCTTTTTATTAACTTCCGTGTCTTGTTTTCAGGGCTATTTTGTGACGGGCGGTAGTATTGAGCTGGGAAAGGCGAGTACCAATGCTGTGGTCTTCAGTAATGTATTGATTTTACTGGCCGATTATCTAATCGCCGTAATCTTTACTTAATTTTAATTATGATTCGTACAGAACAGATAAAGAAGTCTTTTGGAGACGTTGAGGTGCTAAAGGGCATTGACACCGAGTTTTACCGGGGTAAAACCAACCTGATCATTGGCCGTAGTGGAGCGGGTAAAACCGTATTACTCAAACTACTGGTTGGGCTCTTCGAACCCACCTCGGGAGAGATTTACTACGACGATGTCCGTTTTGGGAGTCTATCCAAAAAAGAGCTCCGCAAATTGCGGATGGACGTCGGCATGCTTTTCCAGGGCTCTGCCCTTTTTGACTCCATGTCGGTCGAGGAAAATATTCGTTTTCCGCTGGACATGTTTACTAAGCTAACCGCCAAAGAAAAATCAAAACAAGTAGATTCCTGTCTGGAGCGGGTAAATCTGGAAGGTGTTAATGACCGCTATCCTTCCGAAGTTAGTGGGGGTATGCAGAAGCGCGTGGGTATCGCCCGGGCCATTGTGCTGGACCCCAAGTACCTTTTCTGCGACGAACCCAACTCGGGACTCGACCCTAAAACAGCCATTGTGATTGATGAACTAATTCATCAGATTACCATTGATAATAACATCACCACGGTGATCAATACCCACGATATGAACTCCGTGATGGAGATCGGGGAAAACATCGTTTTGCTCTCCCAGGGCAAACTAGCCTGGCGAGGGAACAAAGAGGAAGTTCTAAAGAGTGATAATGAATTATTACAGGACTTTATATTCGCCTCTCCGTTTTTGCAGCGCTTACGCAAATCGGCGCTAGAAAAGTCGGAGAAATAAAGTCCCGGGGGGTTGAAATATCGTTGAAAAGCCGGTATATTTGCCGAGCTTCTAAAAAGTACCCTGCCCGGGTGCTGGAATTGGTAGACAGGCATGGTTGAGGGCCATGTGTCCTTTTGGGCGTGCGGGTTCGACTCCCGCTCCGGGCACTTTCAAGTATCATGTGGTCGTGTTTCACTTGATCATCTGTTCTATAAAGCTCTCTTAGTGTTTGCGCTTTTGCTTTTCTTTTCTCCTGATTATTTCTTGCTGAATCATTTTACCCACCATATCCAGGTGTCCCTTGCCGGGAAACAGCCAGCGCATAAGAAACATTCCTACAAAAAAGGAGACCAGGGAAAAAGGAAAGAAAAACAAGAAAACCAGGCCCAGAATGGGCAATCCTATCAAATCCAATACCAACCAGATGCAGAGCCAGGCGGGAGCCAGAGCGGCCATCCGAATCCAGGCCTTATGCAAGCGGTGAAAATAGTGATTCTTCACTTCCCACTGACCTTTTAACCGGATCAGTTGAGCCGTCGTAAAATATTCCGCGCCGGTAGAAAGCAGAAAGGACAGTTCATCCTCTGCCTTAGACTCCATTTCGGTCAGCGTCTTATTTAAGTTATGCTCTTCCATGAAAAGTATGAATTCAAGAATTAATGTACAATAAATATCAATATTTAGCTCGATATCAGTGACTTAATTTCATCGGGAGCTCAAAAATGAGACACCAATGACTTTGCGTCGGGCGAAATGCGCCCGTTACTTCTAAAAAAATACCCGTTTCGTCTGATTCAGCAGCAAGTTTGCACAGATATATATACTTTTGAAACGTTCTTTAAGAATTCACATTTTGAAAGCCTTTATCCTACATGTCTAAGCTAACACAAGTAAAAGAACACTACCAGCAATTGCTCTACGCGCTATACACCTATCCGCAGGCAACGCTGTTCATTATCCGTCACAAACTCTGGGATGGCTTCTGGAAGTACAGCTGGGTGGGTCGCCTACTCTTATTAGCGGCGATCCTGGTGGGGCTCAAGTTTATCCATTCGATCACCGACTGGTTTCAGTCAGCACAAGTAGAAGATCCACTCGCGGCGATGAGTGCCGCCGGCACAATGTTTGTCAAAGTACTCAGCGACGAATACGAGTACCTGTCAAATGGCTCTATGCGCTATCTGATGATGATTCTGCTGGAGATTGTCATCTTCCACATGTGCCGTCGTACGATCAGTATACTTACCGGGCAGGATTCCGACGCCAGTATGAAGGCCTTTATTGTTGCCCAGGTCCGAATGATCAAGGTCGTTATCTTTTGTTATGTTATGGAGATGATCTTCGGGATAGGAATTAAAGTATTCTTCGGAATTTTTGGATTTATTGACTTCTTAAAGCCCGTCTTTTTATTTTTAATCAGCCTCTTCTTTTTAGGGTACGCCATCATGGATAACTACCTGGAGCAATTCAATTTCACGATCAAAGAGAGCATGAAATTCAGCAAACAATTCATTGGTATTGCGCTAGGTGTGGGGCTAATCATCCAGGTTTTGTTTTTGTTGCCGGTGGTGGGAACCATCCTCGGTCCGATGCTAGCGGCCGTAACGGTGTCGATTGCCCTGTACGAACTGACGGATTTACACCTCAACAGGCCCGAACCGACAATAATCGAGGAGGACTTAGTGTGAGGAAGTTCTACACTTTTTGTATGTTTGTCTAAGAAGCTGAACGCAGGATTTGCGATCAGTACTTTATTACTATCTCAAGACAAACCAATATGAGTACCGTCTTACACCATAGCCTATTTTCCGAATTCGATATTTATCTTTTTAAGTCAGGCAAGCACTACCGTATACAGGACAAGCTGGGTAGCCACCTCATCGAGGTCGATGGGGTCAAGGGGGTCTATTTTGCGGTCTGGGCACCCAACGCGAAGTTTGTCTCCGTCATCGGTAATTTTAATTACTGGAGTAAGGGCGAGCATCCCTTGGCAGCCCGCTGGGATGGTTCCGGTATCTGGGAAGGTTTCATTCCCAATATTGGCAATGGAGAACTGTACAAATACCATATCGAAAGCCCATCGGGCGAACACCTGGAAAAAGGAGACCCCTATGCCCGCTTCTGGGAAGTCCCCCCGAGTACCGCTTCCATTGTTTGGGAGGCGCCCTACGAATGGAAGGATAAAAAATGGCTCGAGAAACGAAAAGCAAAGGCGGGTCAGCCGCAGCCCTATTCCGTCTACGAAGTCCACCTGGGTAGCTGGCGCAAAAAGGAAGGTGGCGCCGAATCTTTGAGTTACCGCGAGTTGGCCGATGACCTGGTCACTTACGTAAAAGAAATGGGCTTTACGCATATTGAATTTCTACCCGTTATGGAACACCCCTTCTTTCCTTCCTGGGGTTATCAGCTAACGGGTTATTTTGCACCGACCTCTCGCTTTGGTACGCCCGAAGATTTTAAGTACTTGGTTGATGCCTGCCATCAGGCCGGTATCGGTGTCCTGGTAGACTGGGTACCTTCCCATTTTCCAACCGACGCCCACGGCCTGTCCATGTTTGATGGTACTCATCTTTATGAACACGAAGATCCCAAGCAGGGCTTTCATCCCGACTGGAAAAGCTCTATCTTTAACTACGGCCGCAATGAGGTACGCAATTTCCTGATTTCCAATGCCCTGTTCTGGTTAGAAGAATACCATATTGATGGCCTGCGGGTCGACGCCGTCGCCTCCATGCTCTATCTGGACTATTCCCGCGAAGAGGGCGAATGGGTCCCCAATGAGCACGGCGGTAACGAGAACCTCGAAGCCATCGCCTTTCTCCGTGAATTTAACGAAAACATCTATAAAGAAGTCCCCGACGCTATTACCATTGCCGAGGAATCAACGGCCTGGTCGGGTGTATCCCGTCCCACCTTTACGGGGGGCTTAGGCTTTGGCCAAAAATGGATGATGGGCTGGATGCACGATACCCTCAATTATTTCAAGCGGGATCCGATCTACCGGAAATACCACCACGGAGAAATCACCTTCAGTCTGATCTACGCTTTTACCGAAAACTTTATGCTGCCCCTGTCGCACGACGAAGTGGTACACGGAAAAGGGGCCCTGATCGGGCGTATGCCGGGCGACGACTGGCAGCGTTTTGCCAACTTGCGTCTGCTATTTGGTTACATGTTTACCCACCCGGGGACCAAGTTACTCTTTATGGGTGGCGAATTTGGGCAGACCAGCGAATGGAATATCGAAAAAGGCCTGGAATGGTGGTTATTGGATCACGCCCCCCACCAGGGGGTCCGCGACTGGGTAAAAGCCCTCAACGACTATTACCGCAGCTCCAAACCACTCTACGAAAAACAATTTGAAAACGAAGGCTTTGAGTGGATTGACCACGGTGACGCCGAGAATAGCTTCCTTTCTTTTCTCCGTAAGGGAGAAGATAGCGAGATCGTTATCGCCTGCAACTTCACCCCGACGCCCAAGTGGCCCTACCGACTGGGGGTACCATCCGGTGGCGTCTGGAAAGAGGTCATGAACAGTGATGCCAAAATCTACGGAGGCACCGGCGACCACATGAACAGTAAACATAAAGCGACCGAAGGCGAGTGGGCCGGACGATCGCATTATATCGAAATCGCCATGGCACCACTCGCCATCATGGTCTTTGAAAAAGTAAAATAAATATTTTCGACCAATTATTACTTCTTCTCCGCCGTCAGCGGCATTTTCATATCGCGGGCGGAGCGTACCATTTTCAGGAATTCGATGCGGTAACCCTCCTGGTCTTTGCCTTTGGCACTACGCGCCAGGGCCAATACCTCATCGAAGGTGGTCGTTCCTTTAAATTCCGAATCGCGCAGTAGCATACCAAATCCGGCAACGGCCGCTGACCAGCGGAAGTTATCCGAGCTCTTATCCAGGGCAATGGGTTTGGCTGCCTGGACGTGCTCCAATTTGGTACTCTTATTACCATCCGGCTGCTTGTAGCGCAACTTAACGGTCATCAACTCTCCGTTTTTCCAAGCACTATTCGTCGTCTGCTCCTGATACTTCAGAGCATCAACGGACTTCAGCACCTCGCTTTTGCTACCCGCCGGAATAATTTCGTAGAGTGCGGTCACCGTATGTCCCGCCCCCAGCTCGCCGGCATCTTTTTTATCGTCGTTGAAATCTTCATTATTCAACAAGCGGTTTTCGTAACCGATCAGGCGGTAGCCCTGTACGTAAGCGGGATTAAATTCTAGCTGTAGTTTGACGTCTTTGGCGATGGTAAACATGGTTCCCCCAAATTCGGTGACCAGTACTTTACGAGCTTCCTCGATATTATCGATGTAAGCGTGGTTGCCATTACCGTGCTTAGCCAGTTTCTGCATCTTATTGTCCTTATAGTTGCCCATTCCAAAACCAAGAACGGTCAGGAAAACGCCACTTTCGCGTTCTTCTTCGATCATCCGAACCAGTTCCGCATCGCTGGACTGCCCGACGTTGAAGTCCCCATCAGTCGCTAAAATAACGCGGTTATTTCCACCCTTCACAAAGTGCTTACGAGCAATCTGGTAGGCCTTTTTAATACCCGCACCACCGGCGGTAGACCCGCCGGCTTCCAGCCGTTGCAGAGCACTCATGATGTCTTGCTTTTTGTCGCCAGACGTAGCATCCAGCACCACCCCGGAAGAACCGGCGTACACGACGATGGCTACCTTATCCTGCGGACGCATTTGATCCGTCAATAATTTAAAGGAAGATTTCAGTAAGGGGAGCTTATTGGCCGCGTTCATACTGCCGGAGACATCCAGGAGAAATACCAGATTCGAAGCAGGCAGATCGTCGGTGGGGATCTCTTTACCCTGCAGACCGATGTGCAACAACTGATGATCCGCATTCCAGGGGCAATCCGAGAGTTCGGTGGTCACCGAAAAAGGATGCTCTGCCCGGGGCGCTTCGTAATCGTAATTAAAATAATTGATCATCTCTTCGATGCGCACAGCATCCCTGGGGGGCAAACTTCCATTATTGACGAAGCGTCGCAGGTTACTGTAGGAAGCCGCATCCACGTCGATTGAGAAAGTAGAAAGAGGCTCGTCTTTAACGGCCAGGAAAGTGTTTTCCTGGATGAGGTCGTAGTCTTCGGTATTATGAACCACCCCGGCATCCGAGTAACCAGCGGGAGTGTAACTGGGTGCGGCCATCAAGGCTCCGCCGTTCATCCGGTTGGAGCGGAAGTTGGCAACAGCTCTCTTTTTCTGAACACTATAGCCCGTCACTACGACTTCATCCATGACGACCTCACTAGCCTTCAGTTGGAAGCGAAAAGCTTTTTGTTGGTAACAAACCTTTTCCTGCATGATGGGCTCGAATCCAGTATACGTAATATTGATACGGGCACAAGAGTCGGGTATCATCAAGGTGAAAGTACCGTCGATGTTGGTCACGGCACCCTGGGTAGTGCGATCGATGAGTATAGAGGCACCCATCAGGGACTGCCCCTGCTCGTCGATCACTTTCCCTTTGATCTGGTATTGGGCATGGGATAAGTTGGGTAGCGAGAAACTCGCCAGTACGCTAAGGCAAAAAATCAATAAGCAATTTTTCATGATGAACTGGTTTTTGCCCTATGGATGCCAGTCGTCTAAAAATTGCATAAAAGTTTTTGATTTTTTTTCAAAAGGACCGTTTAGGCGAAGCAGGAGCTTCGACCCCAAAAACACACTTGATCAGCCCCCTAAAACTAGGCTAAATAATACGCCTCCAGAATCTGCAAGAGTTCAGCCGGTGAATGCGCCAGATGATTGGGCCCCGCTTCGGCCAGCACTTCGGCGCTATTGAAGCCCCAACTGACGGAGACGATGGGCATACCGATGCGCCGGCAGGCCACGATATCCCGAACCTCATCTCCTACGTATACGGCTTCCTTTGCCTCTAGTTGATGCTTTCGCAACAGGCGTTGCAGTTTGCGGTGTTTTTTAAACAGGGAAGTCCCCGCGTAGACGCCCTCGAACAGATCTAATTTATACTGCTCAATGACGAAATCTACCGCCGGTCGGATATTGGAGGTCAGGACATAGAGTTGTGCTTTTTGGTACAGTGCGCGAAGCATCTCATCGATGCCTTCGTTTAGCTCCAGCTTGCTCATGTGGGGAATGAGTTGCTTTTTGAGTGCCCGCAGGTAAATAGGAAACTGGTACCAGCGCAGACCCAGATCTTCTTTTATTAATTGTTTGACGCCCCGGGCGCGAATGTATTCCGTATCTTCAAAGGCGGGGTAAGAAAAGCGGTCCGCCAACTGGTTGACGCCTTCGAGGCCTAGCAGCAGAGAATCAACCAGCGTACCGTCAAAATCAAAGATGATTGCTTTCATGGATGCATTTCGGGTCATTGGGTTGAAATTAACAATTATCTGGATATAAATTGCTTACCTTAGTCGGTGAACTTAAGCATTGACCCGTTTTTATGCGTTTCAGGCCCAAAAAAGAGAAATCAGATGCGGAACTGCTCGCCCTATATCTAAAAAAAGACGATATGGAGGTGCTGGGGCAGCTGTACGAACGCTACCTGGAGATGGTCTACGGTCTATGCCTAAAATACCTCTCTTCTCCGGAAAACGCCGAAGATGCTGCCATGGCAATCTTTGAGCAGCTCCCTGCTAAGGTAAACAAGCAAGAGATTCAGGACTTTCGTCCCTGGCTATACGTCGTGGCTAAAAATCACTGCCTGATGCAGCTGCGCAAAAAGAAAAACAAACAAGTAATCGTGGCCGATCGTATGCAATCGGAAGACTTCGTGCATCCTTTTAGCGAAAGCGATAAAGAAAAACAGGAACAGCAATTCGAAAAACTCGAACACTGCCTGGAGACCCTGAATCGCCAACAAAAGACCTGTGTAGAACTGTTCTACCTACAGGAACGTACTTATAAAGAAATTGCGGAGCAGCTCAGCTGGACGGTCGGCAAGGTGCGATCCCACATTCAAAACGGACGAAGAAATTTAAAAAATTGTATAGAAGCATTAATTGCCAAAAAAGATGAAAAGTAGTGCCTACCTCAAATGGTTAAAGCAATGGATCGATGGGAGCCTGACTGCGCGCGATGAGCAGCAACTGGAGCAGGCTACCCGTGAAGATGCTTTTCTACGAGACGCACTCGAAGGACTGCAATCCGCACCGGAGGAGGACCACGAGAAACGCCTGGCCCGCTTACGCAAAAAAATCCAGCAGCCGGAAGCAAAGCAACGACGGGGGCGCATCATCCCCCTGGCCCTACGGCGTATTGCCGCTACCCTCTTACTGGTCATTGGTCTGGGTACCATCTGGTGGCTCAACCAGACACCGGACAATCAGGGGATCAGTATGGAAGAAGTCCGTCCCCCTACGCAAACCGAAGCCGCCGCCGAGCCCGAAGCGGAAACGGGTCAACAAGAGCTTACGGAAGCCCTGCCCGAGCCCCCCACCGAGGAGCCAGCCGCCGTGGAGGAAAAATCAGCACCGCCCCCCGCACCCGAACCAACAACCCGCGACTATGAGTTGGATGAGGTGCTTACTGACGAAGGAATAGCCGAGGAAGCACCACCTGCCATAACCGCTGCCCCCAGAATGGTGCAGCCGCGTACTTCCCCTGCGCTACCCCAGGCCAGTGAGGCCTTCCCCCTGGAATCACTCCAGGGACAGATCATTGACATGGAGGGCCGTCCCGTAGCCGGTGCGGTCATTCTTAACCAGAGTGGAGAGCAGGAAGCCATCAGCGATGCGGCCGGAAACTTCAAATTGTCCGCCTTAGCATCAGCCCCGGATAGCACCTACACGGTACAGCACTTCAACTACCAGGATACCAGTCTGCGGCTGAAGGACAGCCCCGCCGAACCGTTGGTCGTAGCCATGCAAAGAGAAAGCCCATCCCAACTAAGGAAAACCTATAAGCGGAGCAAAGTCAGCCAGCCGGTCCCCGTCGGCGGTTTTGATTATTTCCGCAGTGATAACCAAGCTTACCGAGCCTTTTTTACCAATTCCCGCCTCAAAAGAAACCCCATCACCATTGCCTTTACGGTCTACCCCTTCGGAGAAATCGGAAACTTCGAAGTATTGAGCCTGGCCTCCGACACCCAAATCGAGCAGGTAAGCGAATTCCTCCAAAATGGGCCCCAATGGATCCTGCCCAGTGGCGTGGATAGCCTGCGTACGCAGATCACCATTCCGGTGCAAGAGTAAATAAGGGTAAAGTGGAAACGCCAGGCTGACATTTTAGCCAGCAAGAAAAACTACCGCAGGGCGGGTAATTTACAAGAAGTCAGGTATTTCCAATTGACGAAGTGGGCAAAAGCAATGGAGAAGCCACCGATGGCGGTCAGAATATAATGCGAGGACCCGTGGTGTAGGAATAAGCTACCGATCAAAAAAGCAATGCCAACCAGCAGCCAGAGCAAGGGATAAACGTTACGGTGCTCCCGAAAGTAAGATTTACCAATGGAATAAGAGGCAATGATAATACTGCCAATGATCAGGAAGCGCTCAATGGCTTCGTTCTCTAACCACTCTGCGCCACCCAGGAAACCGAGTGACAACAGGACGGGCAGGGCCATGCAATGCACCGCGCAGGCAAAAGAAGCAGAAAACCCGAGGAAGTCAATATGCCATCCAAAAAACCGCATATATTGTATTTGTTTCTACAAAGATACAACTACAAATGCATCATTGTTGCAATTTTTTATTTTTTTCTAAAATAAAGCCTATGCGTACCCCTATTTTATGCCTTTTCTTAGCCGGATGCCTACTTGTTGGCTGCCAGCGAGCGAATATCCGACAAGAAGCACTCGCCTCGGAAGCCAAAGCGTATTACCAGCAAGCGGCTGATCTCCAAAGGAAGGTAATGGTTGCCATGGAGCACCTGGAGCAGGAGCGCAACCAAATTAATGTGCAGGGCCGAGCCCTGGCGGCGGCGGAGCGGCAACGCGTAGCCGATATTGAAGATCTATTAACCCAATACGCACGCTTTGAGGATGGCTTTGAGCCCGTGGCTACGAACCGTATTTCCCAAAAGGAAGTCGAGCGGCAACGGACCAGCCTGGAGCGGATTCGGGCTGTATGGGAGAGGGTTCAGGCATTAGAGTAAGTGGGATCGAAGCAGAAGCTTCGACCGGGCAAAAGGCTGAAGCGCATCCGCTGAGGCGAAGCTTCTGCTTCGCCTAAACCCTTTGCAACGTTGGCACCCGTCCCATTTCCACCTTCAATTGTTTACGGTACTGCTCCGAAAGCGGGACCAGCGGGGTCCGCACCTGGCTAGTACAAAGCCCATTAATCTCCATGGCCGATTTGACGCCCACCGGATTTCCTTCTACGTAGAGATAAGGATGCAGGTCCAGCAGATCAAGGTTGAGCCGTGCAGCGGTGGTGAAATCCCCCCGCAGGGCGGCGTTGGTCATGCTGGAGAAGTGCTCCGGATAGAGATTAGCGATGACGGAAATCACGCCATCGCCGCCGTTGGCCATCAGGCTGAGTGCCGTGGGGTCATCGCCCGAAAGCACGGCCAGGTGATCGGGGCGATCCTTGATAATCTTCATCCCCTGAGTCAGATCGCCGGAAGCTTCTTTCACCGCGATGAATTTTTCGCTGGCGTGGGCCAGGCGAAGGATGGTATCCGGTTCCACATTAGAGCCCGTGCGGCCGGGCACATTATAGATAATGATGGGTAGCAGCGAGGCTTCCGCCAGGGCCATATAGTGGCGAAAGATACCTTCCTGGGGTGGCTTATTATAGGCCGGACTACTCGACATAATGGCATCGAAACCATCGAAGTCGTACTCCTGTACTGCCTGTACCAGCTTATGGGTGTAGTTACTACCGAAGAGGCCCGCTACCAGGGGGCAACGGCCATTGACTTTTTCGATGGTATAATCGAATACTTCCCGGCATTCTTTTGGCGAAAGCGTAACCGCCTCGCCGGTGGTGCCCAGAGAAACAATATAATCCACACCGCCTTCGATAACGTGGTCAATCAGACGGCCCAAAGTAGGGTAATCAATGCTGTAATCCTGATGAAAAGGAGTGACCAGAGCGACTCCGGTTCCGCTAAACTTATGCTGCTTCATGCTCTTGATTCGTCTTCTGCAGAACGAGCTGCAGTTGTTTTATGAAATCTGTGAGAGTTGCCTTGTTTTTCACGTCGAGCATCAGATCATAACAATCTAGTTCTGAGCTGATGGGGCCGACTTTAAGGCTGGCTTTGGTCAGTGCAGCAATGTACTCTGAATAATGTGAGCTTATTGGATTGAGAAATACAAAGATATCGAAATTCTGCTGTAAAAAAAAGTCTATCTCTTTAGACCGGGGGATAAAGTACCAGTCGAGGTGCTTTTTATCAAAGAAAGGGAAGGCGTGAGAGGCGTCCTTACTTTGTTTCACATCAAAATAGCCCAGCAGCTTCACCTTTTTACGTTGCTTTTTTAGCTGGTCGGCGTACTGTAGAGCCGCCTGACGGGTATCCAGTCGGGTAGCATCAAAGAGAATACCGATATTTTTTGCCGAGTTGATATTCACCCGTTTCTTCAAAAAGCTGGATTGCTTTTCTAGTTGTTTTTTAATGCGGCGAGCACGGAAATACGCTCGCGCATTTTGTAGTAAACTCATAAGTCATATTTTACTGCACATCAGCAGGTCCTCTTTTATCGGCCTTGGGGGGTATGCAGTTTATTGTTTTAGCTCTTTTCTTCTTCTGTAACGACTTCGTACTGCCCAATATTGGCATATTTTTCAATTCGGGCTTCCACTCTGTCTTCCGGACTCATTTCCTGTAGTTCAGTCAGGGCCTTTTTAATGTGCCGTTTCAGTACTTTCGCCATTTCCTCCGGATTGGAATGGGCACCGCCCACCGGCTCCTTAATGATGCCGTCGATGATTCCGAATTCGAACATATCGTCGGCCGTCAGGCGCAGGGCTTCGGCCGCTTGCTCTTTGTAATCCCAACTTCTCCACAGGATGGAGGAGCAAGATTCCGGCGAAATCACCGAGTACCAGGTGTTCTCCAGCATAAATACCCGGTCGCCCAGGCCGATACCAATAGCACCACCCGAAGCGCCCTCTCCGATCACGACGGATACGATGGGGACCTTTAGTTGTGCCATTTCCATTAAATTACGCGCAATGGCTTCGGCCTGACCCCGCTCTTCGGCTTCCAGTCCCGGATAAGCGCCCGGCGTATCGATCAGGGTAACCACCGGAAAGTTAAATCGTTCCGCCATTTTCATAAGTCGCAGGGCCTTGCGGTAACCTTCGGGGTTGGCCATACCAAAGTTGCGGTACTGCCGTAATTTGGTATTCACCCCTTTTTGTTGTCCCAGGATCACCACCGTTTGTCCATCCAGCGAACCGATCCCCCCGACGATGGCTTTATCATCGGCGTAGTAGCGGTCGCCGTGCAGCTCCGTGAATTTGCGACACATCTCGTTGATGTAGAAGAGCGTGTAGGGCCGCTCGGGGTGGCGGGAGAGTTGCACCTTTTGCCAGCCGCTGAGGTTACTGTAAATTTCTTTTCTTTTATTGCGAATTTTATTTTCCAGGGTTCTCACCATTTCGGTCACATCGATTCCCTCTTCTCCGTCGTCGCCGATTTCTTTCAGCTTATTTAGCTTTTCATATAATTCCTCCAGTGGTTTTTCAAACTCCAGAAACACCATATTGTCTGCTTTTTTTAAGTTAAATGGATCTAATACCGGCGATTATAACACCGGACAAGACCACACCAATATAAGGCAAGATAGCCTAAAGGTTACAAATCCCCATGAAAACCACGGCAGATTGTGCGCTAAAGCGGCACAAAGTTAGCAATAAGCACTGGCCAGACCCAGACTTTAAATTTTTTTTTACTTTTTTTTACAAAGCTCTTGCATGGAAAATAAAAGCACTTTATATTTGCACTCGCTACAACGGAAAACGATCCGTAAAGCACCCCAGAAACAGGGATTCATCCCAAAAACAGGGGCCTGGTTATTTGGCTTATGGTCTATAAAAAAGTTCTTTTCTCAGCGTGCCAAAGCGTCTAGTTTAGAACTAATAACACATGACCACCCCACCACATGACCACATCACTACACGAAACGGTCTGGTAGTTTCCGCCTTAGGCGGATTAGAATACCTGCCAAAGATATAAAGATATAAATACCAATGGTCTGGTAGTTCAGTTGGTTAGAATACCTGCCTGTCACGCAGGGGGTCGCGGGTTCGAGTCCCGTCCAGACCGCAAGGCGATTCCTCAGGAGTCGCCTTTTTTATTCAATATGCGCAAAATTTGTGCATTACTTTCCTCTAATACCACTCTGATTAAGCAGGTTTTCCACCTCTTTTCTACGG
>Ga0209938_1000160_pt1 | contig 35438 bp, 25 predicted proteins | sample SalPonR2_C_D1_MG_FD_185708 | JGI IMG/M metagenome (GOLD analysis project Ga0209938, IMG submission 185708) | Salt pond soil microbial communities from South San Francisco under conditions of wetland restoration - Salt Pond MetaG R2_C_D1_MG... ... | reverse complement strand
ATCAATAGTATAGTCTGCTGCCGGAACATTGATATAATCGGTATTCTCTGCAAAGGCTAAATCGCTTGCCAACTGCACTACATCTCTCGCAAAAACATCTACATTCGGTGCATCGGGCGAACCGTGGAAAATCGTAAAATCCACTCCTGTTGAATCTGCGGCCTGACGAGCAGGTGTTATCACTTCCAGATTGAAGGGATCATCCATATCTCCTACAATTCCATTTGCAATAATTTGGTAGTTTTCTCCTGCTTCCAGAGTAAAGTCAAAATCTACAATGATATCATCAGGCGAGGAACTTCCCGCAAGTGCAATCCCCACATTCAAATTCACACCCGCTGGAACCTCTGTGTAAGCTGTAGCAGTCCTGAAGGCAACATCCGTTACAAACGGAGCATCATTAACCCAAATGTCAACCGTAGGTGAGGGTGAATTATGAACGATTTGTAATTCGGCCGTATTACTTTGAGCCGGTTCTACCGTAATGGTCCCGACCATCCCCAATGCAACATGAGGCGTACATTCATATTCATAAAAACCTTCTTCGGTAAAAACATGAGAAAATGTCCACCCCGTTGATGAAGGTCCAGAATAAAAAGACGCTGGGTTGTCAGGATAGGTAGATTGTCTTCCATCTACATTGTGCGAACCCTGAACATTATTCCATATCACGGTATCTCCCACCGTAATGGTCAAATCTTCAGGTGTATACTGATTACTTGTAACCTCGACGCTGTGAGAAGTCTGCGCCCAAAGGGAACTCGTTAACAATAAAGAGAAAATCAAAAGTAAATAATTGCGAGTCATACAATTTCATTTAGGTTAGATAATGTATTTATAAGACTCTATTCGGAATAAAAAGGTTGGAAAAATGATACCAAAAACTAAAATCAATAAAATGGAAGACAATTCACTGGGTTTGATCACATATTGACCCAACCTATTTGAAATTCATTTCGTTTTAATAGGCTTACTTGACTTCACGGGCTTTCAGGGCCTTCAAAATATCCCGAACTAAGCCCGGTCCTTCATAAATAAGACCGGAATATATTTGCACCAGGTTGGCTCCCGCATCCAACTTCGCTTGAGCGGATCGGGGAGAATTCACCCCTCCAACACCAATTAAAGCCATATCCTTGCCCACAAATTCTCGCATCATACGAAGACATTCGGTTGAAGCATTAAATAAAGGTGCACCGCTCAATCCCCCCCGGCCCAACTTTGAAATCTGTTTCTCCGATGAAGTGAGGAGCGCGCGGGAGGTCGTTGTGTTACTGACAATACAGCCTGACATTTGATTAGAGGTCAGCACCTCGGCGATGTCGGACAGCTGATGACGGTTTACATCCGGGGCTATTTTCAACAATATGGGTTTGGGATGATCTTCAGCCCGATTCAATGAGGACAAATGCTTCAGTAATTCATTGAGTGGACCTTTATCTTGAAGAGCTCGGAGCCCGGGGGTATTCGGAGAACTCACATTCAGAACAAAATAGTCGACATGCGAGAATAGAGCTGAAAAACTCTCTTCGTAATCCCGAAAAGCCTGTTCATTCGGTGTCCATTTGTTTTTCCCAATATTGCCGCCCAGAATAAGGTGCGGCGGCCGTTTTTGCTTTTCCAACCGACGTACACATGCCTCGATTCCGTCATTATTAAACCCCATCCGATTGATCAAAGCTTCATCCTCAGGCAACCGAAATAAACGAGGTTTTGGATTTCCAGACTGCGGCTTCGGTGTTACCGTACCGATCTCAATAAAACCAAATCCCAGTCTCGACATATCCGAATAATACTTTCCATCCTTATCAAAACCGGCGGCCAAACCGATGGGGTTGGGAAAGGTGAGGCCCATGCATTCTACCGGTTGGTGATCTACCTCATGCTTACCCAGTGAGGGAAACCAGGGGCGCGTCACGCCTAGTTGTACTGCCAAATGAAACAAACGCATCGTCATATGATGTGCTCGCTCCGCATCCATTCGAAATACCAGAGGTTTTACTGCCTTCCACATAGCGCAAAAATAGAATTATTCCCACTCTACCGCGATCAGAATCCAACTATTTTATAGGATTCATACAATAAGTGGCAAAAGGCTAACAAAAAAAGCTTCTCACCTATTACCTTTGTACATCGGTAATAAATCATAAAACCATGGAACAGAAACGCGTGCTTTCGGCCATACAGCCCACGGGAGAGATGCATTTAGGCAACTATTTTGGCGCCATCCAGCGGTGGGTCGAGCTTCAAGAAGAGCATGAGTGCTTTTATGGCATTGTAAACTACCACGCAATGACCATGCCCTACAAACCCAAAAAACTACAGGAAAACACCTGGAACATGGTCTTAGATCTACTGGCGGCAGGTATCGAAGCCAATAATGTTTTTATCCAGTCCTTAGTGCCAGAGCACACGGAACTCAACTGGATATTGCACTGCTTTTGTTCGTACGGAGAACTCGGGCGAATGACTCAGTTTAAAGATAAAAGTCAACAAGCCAATACGAAAGATACGTACGTCTCTGCCGGACTTTTCTCGTATCCAGTTCTTCAGGCTGCAGATATTTTGATGTACAAAGCAGATTTTGTTCCTGTAGGCCGAGATCAGGATCAGCATCTCGAGCTGACGCGAAATATTGCCCAGCGATTCAATCATCAAGTGGGCAAAGAATACTTTCAGCTCCCCGAAGTAATGTACAGTCAGACGCCCAAGCTACTCTCTACAGCTGATCCCAGTCGAAAAATGAGTAAAAGCGCAGGGCCCAAGCATTTTATTCCATTATTTTCCAGCAAAGAACAAATCCAAAGACAAATCCGCTCTGCCGTTACAGACACTGGAAATACCCCTGCTGGTGAAATGAGTGAGGGTGTGAAAAATTTATTTCAGCTGCTCAAGGCCTGTGGAGCTCACGAGGCCTCCGATAGTTTAATGGCAGATTACGACTCTCAGTCGCTAAAATATGTCGATCTCAAATCAGAAGTGACCGATGCTCTGATTACATTTAATCAGCCCATGGTGGAGCGCCGTCAGGAACTTCAGGCCCGCCGCAAAGAAGTCAAAGACCAGATCAAAGCAAGTTCAGCAGAAATACGAAAAGTGGCGCAAACGACGCTGAAGGAAGTCAAGCAACTCACAGGTCTGATAAATCCCCGATAATTTTTTACTTTTTGGGAGTGACCCCGAGGTTCCGCGGAACCTCGGGGTCGGGCTATGCGGGGCTATCGGTCTCGCCCAGAGAGCGAGACGGCTTCGCCCCCCTCCTATCCCTCACTCGCTCTTTTTTAAGTGGTAGCCATTGATATCATATTATGCCGTCTTCAAAAATGAGCAAAATACAATTCAATCGGCGTGGGACTTTCTTTTGAGGAATTCGAGAATATCTATTATCTTAACGTACTATTTAACATTAATTACTTTTTATTATTTGTAAATTAATTATTCATGAAAAGATCAAGAACCTATGTCAGCTTTGATTGGGCGATGAAAAAGCTACTCCGCCAAAAAGTGAATTTCGATGTACTCGAAGGCTTTTTATCCACCCTACTGCGATTTGAAGTCAATATTCAATCCATTTTAGAATCAGAGAGTAATCCAGAGACAAAATTTGATAAGAATAACAAACTAGACATTCTCTGCGTAGACGAGAAAAAGCGACTCATCTTTATTGAAGTACAGTATCATCATCAAATAGATTTTTTTCAGCGCATCCTTTTCGGCGCTTCTAAATTGCTCACAAACTATATGGAAAAAGGGCAAGCTTATAAAACCCTCAGAAAGGTTTACTCCATAAATATTCTCTATTTCGATCTAGGCCAGGGAATGGACTATGCCTACCATGGAAAGACTATTTTTGAGGGGTTACACCGGAAGGATATCCTATCCCTTAGTCGAGCACAAAGGAACTATTTTGAGTACGATAACGTTTTCAAAATATACCCTGAATACTATATATTGAGGATAAATAGCTTTAACAACATCGCTAAAAGTAGTCTCGATGAATGGATATATTTTTTGAAGAATAGTGAACTCCCAACGAATTATTCTGCAGCTGGACTAAAAGAGGCCGGTGAAAAACTAAAATACCAAATGATGAGTAAAGGAGAACAAGCCAAATACGATAAATATCTCGAAACCTTTGCCGTTTCAGAAAGTGAAATCTTCACCGCCCGTTACGAAGGAGAATTAGAAGGACGTGAGAAAGGACGTGAAGAAGGACGTGAAGAAAATAAAATAGATGTCGTGGTAAACTCTTTTCGCGAAGGATTGCCCATATCTTCTATTGCAAAAATTACCATGTCTTCGGAACAGTGGGTGAAAAAAATCCTCGCTGAAAAAGGACTCTTGGACAAGCCTTAATTTAATTGATCTTTTGTCCAATCACCCCATGCGTTTACTTTATAATATCAAAACATGAGCAAGACAGAACAAGCCAAATACGATAAATATCTCGAAACCTTTGCCGTTTCAGAAAGTGAAATCTTCACCGCCCGTTACAAAGGAGAATTAGAAGGACGTGAGAAAGGACGTGAAGAAGGACGTGAAGAAGGACGTGAAGAAAATAAAATAGATGTCGTGATCAAAGCTTTTCATGAGGGTTTCTCCATACCCTCTATCGCCAAAATTACCGAGTCTTCCGAAAAATGGGTTAAGAGCATTCTTGCTAAAAAGGGGCATCTCTAAATTTCATCTGCTTTTTAAAATAGCTCTCCTCCTGTTCCCAAAATCCATACTCTATTTTATTATGTCTTCTGGTAAAAACCGGTCTTGGAGGCCGCAAGCGTGAGGGATAGAAGCGGTAGGCACTGCCGCAGGTGCCGAGCAGATGTAAGGCGAGGAAGTGCCCCCCGGAAACTCTACGCAGCCCTACAGATGCCGGCACATGGGGCAGTGACTAGGAGCGAATAGCCCGACCCCGAGGTGCCCGACCTCTGTCGGGCCCTCGTGGGACACGCCCAAAAACTTGTGCTATGCTTCCGAATCCGGCTTTTCCAGGGCGCGCAAATGCAAATCACTCCACTGTGACTGCTCCAGAGTCGAAGGGGCGTCGATCATCATATCACGTCCCTGATTATTCTTGGGGAAGGCAATAAAGTCGCGAATGGAGCTCTGCCCTGCCATCACGGCTACGAGACGGTCAAAACCGAATGCGATACCCCCATGGGGCGGCGTCCCATACTCAAAAGCGTCCATTAAAAAGCCAAACTGGGCGCGAGCTTCCTCTTCAGAAAAGCCCAACGTGCGCAAATTTTGAAGCTGTAACTCCTTATTGTGAATCCGAATCGACCCGCCGCCAATCTCAGCGCCATTGATGACGAGGTCGTACGCGTCGGCGCGAATACTGCCCAGCACTTCCGGATCGCCAGCACCCAATTTCGCCATATCCTCTTTTTTGGGTGAGGTGAAGGGATGATGCATGGCGTAGAAACGCTGGTCGTCTTCATCCCACTCGAGCAAGGGGAAATCGGTGACCCAGAGAGGCTTAAAGCTGCCTTCGGGAATCAGGTCTTCGCGCTGCCCCATCTCCAACCGTAAGGTTCCCAGTTGCTTGCGGGTGGCATCGCGATCACCCGATAAAATAAGAAGTAAGTCGCCCTTCCCGGCACCGGCATGAGCGGCCCATCGTCCCAATTGTTCATCATCGAAGAACTTGCCCACGGGTGATTTATAGCTCCCATCCTCGAGGCACTTCACATAAACGAGTCCTTTCGCCCCTACCTGCGGGCGACGTACCCAATCCGTGAGCTTTTTGAGGTCTTTATTGGAATAATTATCAGCCACTCCGGGCACAGATATGCCCAAAATAGTCTCGGCTTGGTCAAATACAGCAAATTCATGTCCTTTTGCCAAAGCTGTCAAATCGACAAACTCCATACCGAATCGCAAGTCCGGTTTGTCACTTCCATAGCGAGCCATAGCTTCATCGTAGGTCATTCGTGGGAAAGCACCAAGTTCTACGTCCAACACCTCCTGAAATAAATGCGCTGTCAGGCCCTCAAAGGTTTTTAGGATTTCTTCCTGACTGACAAAAGACATCTCACAATCGATCTGCGTAAACTCGGGCTGCCGATCGGCGCGTAGGTCTTCATCGCGAAAACACTTTACGATCTGAAAATAACGATCCAGACCGGCGACCATCAACAGTTGCTTGAACGTTTGTGGCGATTGGGGCAAAGCGTAGGCCTGTCCCGGATTCATGCGGCTGGGCACTACGAAATCACGCGCGCCCTCAGGCGTAGACTTGATCAAAAAGGGCGTTTCCACCTCTGTAAATTGTTGCTCACTCAGATACTTGCGCACTTCCAGTGCCACTCGAGAACGGAAAACCATGTTTTTTAAAATATTCGGCCGACGCAGATCGAGATAGCGGTATTTCATGCGCAGCTCCTCTCCGCCATCTGTATCTTGCTCTATGGTAAAGGGAGGCACCTTCGAAGAGTTGAGGACGGTTAGCTCATTTACGATAATTTCGATATCTCCGGTACTGAGCTTTTCATTCTTGTTGGATCGCTCAGCTACTGTACCCGAAACGCGCACGACGTACTCGCGACCAATCTCTCGCAGCTGTTCCGCCAACTGGGGCTGCTCAGCCGGATTGACGACCAACTGTGTGATCCCATACCGATCGCGCAGATCGATAAAGGTCATTCCACCCAAATCTCTATTCTTACTGATCCAACCGCAGAGCTGAACTTCTTCTCCAACATGGCTCATGCGCAAAGCGCCGCAATCGTGACTTCTATAGGTATTCATACGCGTAACTTAGTATTGTGTATTTCATTCGAGATCACAAAACTAAAGGATTTTGATAAATACCCTGAAAATTGGAAAAGGAAAACAAAAAAGGAAGACCGGACTGGATTTTCAGTCTATTGCTGCCGGCAATCGGCACAGATGCCCTGAACAATCATTTCGACCTGATCTACTTGATGGCCTCGAATATGACTTAGGCTGGGCATATCTATTTCATCAACACAAAAGGTGTCTTCGCAATTCCGACAATGAAAATGAGCATGCTGATGATGGTGTGCCTGCACACTGCAGTGGGCTGGACAAAGGGCGTATTTTGAAGTGTCGGTGCCATCGATCGCCTGGTGGATAATGCCTTTTTCTTCAAATGCTTTTAAGGTTCGGTAGAGGGTTATTCGATCTAAGTTTCCCAATTCGGACTCAATATCCTGCTTGGAAAGGGCTCTTTCTTTCGCGATAAAAAGCCCTAATACCTGCTCTCGAATTTGTGTTTTGCGCAGGCCGTGCGAATCGAGTACGCTATTTACTCGTGACATACATGTTTTATTTGTGCGCTAATTTACGATAGAAAGTGTAAAGACTTCAAACGGAGCTACATTTCTGACACCATCATGGCCTTGAAGATTGATAATATACTCGCCGGGGGTTAGGGTGGAGGGTATTTCAAAATCAAGTTCAAACGAAAAAACCGATCCTTGCCCCGCGGGAATTACAGCGTAGGGCCCGGTAAAAGCATTGGAGCTATTGACTTTTCGATACGTCAAAAAAACAATAGCATTCCCACCATCACCTAATTCCTGATTATCTTTTAACTCCCCCTTGAAGGTTATTTTTTCAGATGTATTAGCTTCCAGACTGCGGCTTGCCGGTTCATTTACCTGCAACTCAGGAGCCACCGTATCTCTGCTATTCAAAACGCGAATCGTAAATACATCTGCAAAGGGTGAGGTGTTCCCACTTTGGTCCACAGCTTGAAGACCAAAATGGTAGTTTCCGGCGGTTACATTCTCCGGCACTGGAAGCACTTCCTGTAGTTCATAAGAAGGGGCGTTGACCTCCTCTACCCGAAGTAAAGTCCAATCTTCTGTTTGCTGATCAACAGCGGGCGGCGCAAAGCCCGGAGCAGATCCCCCTCCGTGTCCGTGGCAGTCAAAGTTGTTGTGAATATCCCATTTCAATTCCGCAATCTCATTTTCGTCTGTAATTTGAAGGTTCAACTCAAGTTCGCGAATCTCGTTGAGGAAAAAGACGCGATCATCCTCTTGTCCACAAATTTCCATAGTGCTTAGAGAGGGAGTGCTATTCGTGATTTCTATCACGGGCGCGTCCATATCCTGATTATCGTCTACACAGCCGCCCACGAGAATGAATAAGGAAAGTAAAAGAAGAACGGGTAAGAGTTTGATGAAATTCATACATTTGTACTGATTAGCTAATGCAACAACGTTGCAATAATATGAAATGTTTCCAGGATGTGGCAATTTAGCTGTACTTTATTGTTCTTTTTGCTAGCTGGGGCTATCTTACCCCTGTCGACGCATGCTCAGGTGCAGCTCAGCGGTATTGTAGCCGATGAGGACGGCGAACCCTTGCCCGGCGCGCAAATTGAAGTTCTGGGTTCGGAGTTGGGTACCGTTAGTGACAATAAAGGTTATTTCCAGCTTCGAGTTAGCGCCTTGCCCGTAGAGTTACGGGTGTCCTTTATTGGTTTTGCTCCCCGTCGGATTTTATTGGAAAATGACCCGGGAAGACTGGACATCACCCTGCGAGCCGAAAGTTATTCTTTAGATGCGGTCGAGATTTTTTCTGAACATGCCAAACAAGAGGTATCGCTTCCCACCTATCATCTCGATGCCGATTTTTTTAAAGAGCGTGGTGACGGCACTTTTGCTCAGGCTCTCAATGTCCTCCCGGGTATATCCGCTATCAATGTAGGTACGGGCATTGCCAAGCCCGTCATCCGTGGACTATATGGGAACCGAATTCTTGTGAATCAAAATGGGATCAAGCAGGAGGGACAGCAATGGGGGAATGACCATGGATTGGAGATCGACCCTTTTGATGTAGATCGGGTAGAAATTATCAAAGGTCCGTCGGCTCTCCAATACGGCTCCGACGCCATGGGTGGTGTAATCAACATTGCTCAACAGCCCATCCCGGAAGCCAACAAAATTCATGGCTCTGTCTTGAGCCTCTACAAAAGTAATAATGATCAATGGGCCGGATCAGCTCAACTTCGGGGTCAATATCGAAATGTTTTTTTCTCCACCCGATACTCGCACCAAAATTTCGGTGACTTTTCTGTCCCTTCAGATTCTTTTGTATACAATGGATTTACCCTTCCGCTCTTTGAGGGTCAGGTCAAAAACACGGCCGGACGGGAAAATAACTTTCACCTATTAGCGGGCTATAAAGGAAAAAACAGCGTGACACGCATTAAATATAGCCGCTATCACCTTCTGGGAGGAATTTTCTCCGGCGCGATTGGAATTCCGCGATCGTATACGCTGCTGCCCGATGGAGATGCCCGAAATATCGAGGTCCCCTTTCAGGATGTACGCCATGAGAAAATCATATTAAACCAAAGTTTTCTGCTGGGTGACCACCATCTTATTCTCAACTTTGGATATCAGGAAAATGATCGGCAAGAGCACAGCAATCCGGAATTTCACTCCGTTCGCTCATCTGAAATCGACCCCAACGAAACCCTGGGCTTAGGCCTTTTACTGCGCACCTGGAGTGCCAATGGCCATTTCGAATGGCAAGCAACCCCCAATCAAAAGTGGGTCTTGGGAGCCAATGCTCAATGGCAAGATCATGAACGACGAGGATTTGAATTTTTACTGCCGGACTACCAAACGTTCCGTTCCGGTGCCTATATTATTGGCGAATGGCAGGCGCGTCCCCATTGGACGATCAACGGTGGCGGTCGATTTGACTACGGAAGAAATGAAACACAGCCCTATACCCAACTGATTTTTAGTAGCAATGAAAATATTCTCGATTCTCTGACCGCCATTCAGACGAATACACCCTTTACTAATTACTCCCTGGCCTTAGGAGGCCAGTATGAGCCAGAGACCGATTGGAGCTTAAAAATGAATATTGCTCGCAGTTTCCGCATCCCCTACCCGAATGAAACGGTCTCGAATGGCGTGCACCACGGCACCTTTCGTCACGAACAAGGAAACCCAGATCTTTCGGCAGAAACCGGCTACCAACTGGATGCTTCAGCCTTATTCGAACGCACAGGTACGCGGGTTGAATTGAATACTTACATCAATTACTTCCAAGACTTTATTTATTTGCGGCCCACAGCTCGTTTTTCTCGCCTACCCGAAGCCGGGCAACTCTTTCGATATACCCAACACGATGCTCTTTTTACCGGTTTGGAGTGGCAATGGGACCAGAAAATATGGGGCCCGCTGCACTATCGCTCCGGATTTGAATGGGTATATAGTTTGAACCTCACTGAAGACAGATATTTGCCATTTACACCTCCCTCCTCTTATGTACATTCCCTGCGATATGAATGGCAACCCAAAAATGAATCCTTAGCAGGAGCCCTTTCCGCCGAGCACCGGTGGACGCAGGCACAAAATCGAGTCGACCGCAATGAACGCACAACCCCGGGCTATCATTTATTTCGTCTGCAGGCAAACATGGTCTGGAAAATGGATGCGGATGCACACTTGCGGTGGGACATTGAAGTACAAAATCTATTTAATACCCCATATTTGCGCCATTTGAGTCGATACCGGCTGCTCAATCTTCCCGAGCAAGGGCGAAACCTCATTTTTAGACTGAGTTACCATTTCTGATACCTTAATAGATGGTTACGGTCTCTTCCACTTGTTTTATCAAGGCGGTCAAACAACACAGATAGCCAAATAGTCATCTTTTCATCTTATACCTTCGATACCGAATAAAAAGCGACGGATATCAACCCTATCAGACCAGTTTTCGGATCCAGGGCAGCCAACTTTCCTTATAGGGAGGGTAACGAACCGGAGGATCGACCCAGGTACCCGAATCCAACACACTTTTTTCATGTGAAAAAGTATCAAATCCCCGTTTACCGTGATACGCACCCATTCCACTCGTTTTTACCCCTCCAAAAGGTAAATCGGGGTTCACCAGATGCATCAGGGTATTATTCACACAGCCACCACCAAATGAAAATTCGCGAATCAATCGATCCGAAAAAGAGGAGCGGTTCGTAAAAATATAGCAGGCCAGAGGATAAGCATTCTTCCGTAAACCCAAAAGCAACTCATCCTCGTCCGACCAACTCAGGATCGGCCAGATCGGCCCGAAAATCTCTTCTTGCATTAAGGGGGAGTCCATTTCCGGTGCATCCACCAGGGTAGGTTCTATATAGCGATCGGCCGCGTCGTACCTGCCACCCAAAAGCACATCACTACCCTCCAGGAGTTCCAGCAAGCGTTTCATCCTTCCGTCATGAATCATTCGTCCATAATCCGGCGACTGCTGGGGATCCTCTCCAAAAAACTCCTCAATCGCTCGCTGTATTTCCGCTATGAATTCCGTTCGCACAGACTCATGCACCCACAGATGATCCGGCGCAATGCACGTCTGTCCCGCGTTAATAAATTTTCCATGAACCAATCGCCGCGCAGCCACTTTTATATTCGCATCTTTATCTACAATGCCCGGACTCTTACCCCCGAGCTCCAGAGTCACAGGGGTAAGATGCGTAGCTGCCTGACGCATAATTGATCGCCCTACAGGTGGGCTCCCCGTAAAAAAGATATGATCAAAAGGATAAGCCTCAATAATTGGAGGGATCACCTCCGCGCCCTCCCCCTGAATCACCGTAACAAGCTCATCCGGAAAAGCGGAATCGAGAATCTCCTCCAGCACCCGAGCCGTTTGCGCGGACTCATGAGCCGGCTTGGCGACTACGACATTTCCAGCAGCCAGAGCGGCGATAATCGGAGCCATCATTAATTGAAAAGGATAATTCCAGGGCGCGATAATCAGCACTACCCCCTTCGGCTCTATGACCACATAGCTCGAACCCGGCTGCACCAACAGAGGCGTAGGCTGCCGATCCGGAGTCATCCAGTCGTCCAGATGCTTTAGCGTGTGATTTATTTCCGTGTAGACCACCGAAATCTCACTCAGGAACGCCTCCATTTTACTTTTTCCCAGATCTTGATACAGCGCCGCACAGATCACATCCTCTCGATCCTCAATAGCCGATTTTAGCCGCTTCAAGACCTTCTCCCGAGCTCGCAAATCCTTCGTCTCTCCCGACTGAAAGTAAGCTTGTAGGCTGTCCCATTTCGTCCTTGATAATTTCAATTCCATAATTGTATTTTTCCCGATCAGCAGATAAAACCCGCCGTAATCAATATACAAAATAGATTCTAAATGGTTACACCTCTCGCTTGAGTCTCATCGGGATACACACTCCACATCCCAGCCTATCCTCTTTTTCTATTTTGGGGGAATCCCCACCGTCGCCCCAGGCGAACGCTGGGGTCGGGCTATCCACGGCTATCGGTCCTTCTCCGCCGGTCGGCGGATCGGACCCGACGTTCCGTCGGCCGTTCCTATCCCTTTCCCGGCCAGCGCGCATGCCTGTAGAGACGTTGCACCGCAACGTCTCATTCCCAAAAACCAACACCGCCCTGTCTCATTCCAAGACCGCCCTGTCTCAATCACTATCCCACCTTTTCACCCTAATCCCCATAAAATTCATCCTCCTCCCAGGTGGCCGGGTTGGTCTCGATATAGATGGCGGTACGGTGTAATTCCCGGTCCGACCGAATAATTCGATCGAAAAATTTGGGCTGCCATCCATGCTGTAATCCCAGACGATTCGCATGTTTGGTCACGGCTGATTTGTAGGAACCGACAATCGATGACAGGGTATTCTTTCCGATATTTTGAAATCTGCGTTTTCCAGGTATCAAATCATTATCATTGTTAGATTTGGATAGAGACAGGGCGCGCCCTGTCTCTACATCGTCTGCCGTATGTTCTTCGTGGTTCTTATAAGAAGGGGAACCCGTAGGATCCAAAAAAAGGATCCCATGTATATGATTGGGCATCACAACATACTGGCCTAAGGTGACCTGCGGCCGATGCAAAGGAATCTCATTCCAGATGACCTCCGCAAGGACGCCCGTCCCAGACAAAACCATCCTTTTATTTTCAACATACCCAAAATAACACGCCCGATCTTGAGAACAGATCGTTACAAAATACGCCGCCTTCCGCCCATAATCCCACCAAGACGCCCGAATCGATTCCGTCCGATATTTGTTTCTATATTTCGACACACAACCAAAATACAAAATTCCAAAAACACATACCAAAAACCAACACCAACAACCCCTGTAGAGACAGGGCGCGCCCTGTCTCATGGAAATATCCCCTGTCTCATTTCCTCGTGCATTAATTCGCCGAAAACCTGGCGCAGGCCGTGCCCATCGCCCCAGCCAAATAGGGATGAAACACCCTTAACCCACCAAAATACACACATCACGGTCCTGTAGGGGCGGCCCTCGCGGCCGCCCGCCGATCTATTGTAGAGACAGGGCGCGCCCTGTCTCTACATCGTCTGCCGTATGTTCTTCGCGGTTCTCAGCAGAAGCGGAACCCGTAGGATCCAAAAAAAGAATCCCATGCACATGATTCGGCATGACAACATAAACACCCAATTTGACATGTGGGAAATGATCGGGAATCTCGCACCAAAATTTATCTACCAAAACCCCCGTAGGTGATAATTTCATCGATTTATACTGCACCTCTCCAAAAACCCATTTCCGACCATAGGTGCATATCGTTACAAAATAACATCCGGGTTTTGTATAATCCCACCAGGACGCCCGAATCGAATCCGTCCGGTATTTATTCCTGCATTTCGACACGCCTAAAAGATACAAAATTCACAATATCCCCTCACGACCCGCCCCTGTAGAGACGTTGCACTGCAACGTCTCATTCCCCAATAACCAACACCAAAAATCCCCTGCAGAGCCAAGGAGCCACCTTCGGCCCCAGCCAGGTCAATACATCACCCTCAACATATGCCCCATATCTACTTATTCAGAAATTTGTATATTTACAATAGATGACATAAAGTCGTTTGATTTTTAGAAAGGAGAAACCAATCTGTCTTTTAAACAAAGTAATAGGACAAAAGGCGAAACAAGTTCTCTTGCTGAAAGCTTACTAAAATGGATATACAAAAAAGAAAACTGGAGTTAATCGAAGCCTTTTTAAAAATTGAGAATGAGGATGTGATTGCTCGACTGGAGAAAATTTTATTCCTGAAGAAGGCCAATACTGAAAAAGAACATTTGAAGCCAATGACCGTGCAAGAACTCCATGAGCGAATCGACGCATCTATGGAAGATGCCAAAAATGACCGAGTGATTGATTCGAGCGAATTAAAATCCAGAATTGAGCAATGGGACTAAAAATAGTTTGGACCCAGTTTTCTCAAAAGGAACTGGAGAAAATCTATCTATATTACAAGGAAAAAGCCGGAAAGAAACTGGCCAAAAAACTCATTCAAGAAATCTATACCGATACGCTGAAACTTCAAGCGCATCCCGAAATAGGCCAAGTAGAGGCTTTCCTGAAAGACAGAAAAGAACAATTTAGGTACCTCGTTTCCGGTCACTATAAGATCATTTACTGGATAAATGAACCGAAAGGGCGAATTGAGATAGTGGATGTTTTTGACAGTCGACAAAATCCCATAAAAATGCATCGAACGAAATAGATTCGCTTTAACGCCATTTACGGAATCCCGATGTCGCGAAATTACTAATTCTTACGCCCTGTCTCATGCACAACGGCTTCGCTCTCTGAAGTAAAAACCCATTCAAACATAACCCCAACCTCGAAGGCGTGATAGGATGATAAAATATCTGATTTGAAACGCTTTCGAACCCTTATGGGCTAGCATAATGATATACCATAGAGCGAGTACACAAACTGGATCTACCCTTCATTCTCAGATTTGATCCCCTATCGACTGAAGCACCTCTTTCGATTGCTCAAAATGCCTTTTTTCGTGCGAGACCATAATATCAAAGGCCTTTTCCAATTTGAGAACTAAATTTTTATTGGCTGGTGATGAAATAACGGTTCCCTCATCAGCCGCTGCTGCCGTAGCGGTAATTTGTTTTTTTAGCTCAGATTGATGCGCTTCAAATCGCTCTATAATATGAGGGACAGTCTCGCCTTTAGTGGGCTTCCACATGGGTAGGGTTTTAGATTTCCATTTTCGGTTGGGTTTCACCGCCTTGAATAGCATATTGCCAAAAAACGAGGCTAAAAATCCAAATCGAGCCAAAAAGGGCGGTCGATACGTTCCTTCGCGAATGGCTTCGAAAGTCGGAAAGTATGTGGAGTTGATTACGATCAAGTGCTCCATGTTTTGCGCAATGCTCCAGGTTTTTAGATCCGGCTTCCAGTTCAGCTGTTCCGGGGCAAGGGAACCAAAGGTCTGGATAAAATTTTCCGTTATTTCATCAATCTGTTCGGACCAATTGCTCATAACTATTTTGTTTTTGGGATAGTGTATATCTCTGTATTTACTTCTATTCTATAATCTTAAATATAGGGTTTTTGAGCGACAAAGATGTCGTGCCTACAGCACTCGAAAACTGTTTATCTGCTATATATCAACAAAGATGGCGCCGCGATGTGGCTCATTCGGGCGTTAGGAGGTGAGGGAGATTACCGCTTCGCGGTTCGGTTGGCTTGGACTGGGTCGCCTCGGCTACGCTTGGTTCGACCCTTCGGCTGCGCTCACTTCGGCAAGCTCACTGCAAGCAGGGCGACGCTTCGCTTGGCTCGGTTCGACTGCGCTCACCGCATCGCAATACATCGCGGCGACCAGTGGTAGAGATGAAAGAATCGGATGTTTTTTGCTCTGTCAGAGCTAACGCGCGGGCTCTTTTTTTACTGCGCCCTTTCAGGGCTTGAAACACCTGTTTTTGTTACACAGGCCTTTGGCCTGTGCTATTGTACTGCGCCCTTTCAGGGCTTTTCCTCGCTTTTTATCTCTTCCTTCGGTTTCCAAAAAAGAAATCCGAACCCACCACCCCTAATAGGCGGCGCGAGTCTTCGGGAGGGTCGCCTCGGCACTTCGACCTCGCTCAGCGCGGCGCTCGGCTCGGCGAGCAGGGAATTACTACGACGGTGTTCGGCTATGTTCACCATCATTCAAGGCTACCTGCTACTAGCCTGACAGATAAGCGCACCGAATGGTGCCGTGCCGTTAGGTACGGTATATCGGTAGCAACTAGTCAAACAATAGCATCGCGTGCCGTAGGTACGCTATATGGTTTGGTGAATTAAAGACGTAATTCATCGTTCAACAATAGGAAATAGATCGAAGTGCTTTATAATCATCTCGCTCCAACAGGCATTTTCTTACTCATTTCAGCCTCTTATTTGAAAAGAATTGGTGACCTGAATGCTGAGCGCAGGATGAACAATCTATCCCCACAAGCTCGAAGGGCTTGCGTGGGTATCACGTGTCATGGAGGTAATTCTTGGAATTAGAAAATCAATGGAATACCAAACGCCTACATGATAGTAAAACAGGCGCATGAAATATGCCCATGATCCCAGCGTCCCAGCGGGACGCGATATTGGTAGGAACCCGATATAACGAAATAATGCGTGCCGTCAGGTACGCGATGTGATTATATGACATCCTACAGGCAGACCAAGTTCCCTTTTTCGAACCGCGTAGCGGTGGCATGATGTTACCGAAATGTATTATTTTATATAGGAAATTACGGATAATCCCCATATCGAGCTCTGTAGGACCGACATTTTAATACATCTTAAACGCCTCCTCATGTCCTGACGGGAAAGGTGTCCGGCCTGCCTGTCAAAAAATCTTACAACATCCAGACTAAGCCGGAAAGGAGAATAGACTGCGATAGGGGTAGTAGGGGCCATCCGCCGGCTGGCGGATGGGTCCCGAAGATCGCCTTGGCGACTTCGAGGACGGAACCCCCGAATGACCCGACCGCAGCCGCCTGCCAGGGACGGCTGGGGGATCGCCCTAGAAATTAAAGAGTGAATGAGAGGTATTTTTCTGCTATTGATTGTTTTTTAATCATTCTTTTTTATATTTGACTAAATTTTAGTCACATGTATTTGAATACACATTCTTACTTTTCGCTGGGATATGGAACACAGTCGCCGGAGGAGCTGGTAAAAAATGCAGCGCGACAGGGCATTCGTCGGCTGGCGCTTACGGACATTAACAATACGTCGGGGGCATTCCCATTTTACAAGGCGTGTCGGGCGGCGGGTATAGAGCCTGTGCTGGGTATTGAATTTCGCTGTGAAGGGCGCTTGTACTATGTGGGACTGGCAGAAAATGAAGAGGGCTGGCGGGCTTTGTGTGCGTTGGCTACGCAGCACTCATCGTCGGGGACGCTCCCGCGGATCGCCCCGGCCCTGGACCATGTGTATTTTATCTATCGGGAGACGGTGAAGGCGCCTGAGGAGTTTGGGCGACGAGAGTTTTTAGGTGTAAAGCCGTCGGAAGTGCACCGCTTGCTGCGCACAGAGTGGAAGCATTATAAACAACGCTTGATTGCGTTTGAGTCCGTGTATTTTGAGACGGAAGCAGATTTTAGGCTTCATCGGCTGCTGCGCTGTGTGGATCAAAATCTCATCATCAGCCGACTGGAGAACAAGGACTGTGCACCGGCGCAAGCGCACTGGCAGTCGGCGCGTGCGCTTCAGCAACGGTGGGTGACCTATCCGGAACTGCTCTGGCGGGCGGAGGAGCTGCTAGAACACTGTGGATTTGAACTCATGACGGGCAAGGAGAATAATAAGCAGTGTTTCACCTCCTCGACAGCGGCCGACGTGCAATTGCTGCGAAAGCTGGCCTATAGTGGCTGCATGCGGCGATATGGAGCGGAAGACACGAAGGCCTGGGCGCGTCTGGAGCAGGAACTAAATGTCATCGAGCGCATGGAGTTTCCGGCCTACTTTCTCGTCACCTGGGATATCGTGCGCTATGCGCAGTCGGTGGGTTTTCACCATGTGGGTCGAGGCAGCGGAGCAAATTCTATCGTGGCGTACTGCATGTATATCACCGATGTGGACCCCATGGAGCTGGACTTGTATTTTGAGCGTTTTATCAATCCGCATCGGACGTCGCCACCGGACTTTGACATCGATTTTTCATGGGATGAGCGCGATGATGTGACGGACTACGTATTTAAACGGTATGGCGCAACGCATACGGCCCTGCTCGCTACCTATAATACCTATAAAGAACGGTCGATTATGCGCGAACTGGGAAAGGTGGTAGGGCTGCCCAAGGCGGAGATCGATGCACTCATCGCCCGGCCCCATGATACGGATCACCATCCGTATGGCATAGCGGTACGCAAGTATGGTCAACGGCTGGCGGGGATGCCCCACTATCTGTCGATTCATGCCGGTGGTATTTTGATTGGAGAGCGGGACCTCAATTACCACACGGCACTGAAGCATATGCCCAAAGGCTTCCCCATTACACATTTTGATATGCATGTGGCCGAGGATATGAGCTTTCACAAATACGATGTGCTGAGTCAGCGGGGATTGGGACATATCAAGTCCGCCGTTAAACTCGTGCGCGAAACTCAAGGCCGGTCTGTAGATGTGCACGATGTAAAGCGCATCACTTCTGATCCCAAGGTGCGGCAGCATCTGGCGAGTGGGTCGTGCATCGGTTGCTTTTACATTGAGTCGCCGGCGATGCGGGGCTTATTACACAAGCTGCAATGCGATAATTATAAGCATTTGGTAGCGGCGAGTTCCATCATTCGGCCGGGCGTGGCGAAGTCGGGGATGATGCGAGCATATATCGAACGCACGCATGCACCGAATGATTTTGAGTATGTTCATCCGGTATTTGAGCAAAATTTGAAGGAGACCTATGGCATAATGGTCTATCAGGAGGATGTGATGAAAATCGTGCATCACTTTGCCGGCCTGGACCTGGATGAGTCGGATGTACTCCGTCGCATCATGAGTGGAAAGCGCAAGGAGGGGGACACTTTTACCTATCTGCGGGACAAATATTTTCGGAATTGTGCCAAACGCGGCTATGGCCGGGAGCTGGCTGAAGAAGTATGGCGGCAGATTGAAAGTTTTAGCGGCTATTCTTTTTGCAAGGCACATTCGGCGAGTTTTGCGGTGGAGTCTTTTCAGAGTCTGTACTTAAAAGTATACTATCCGCTGGAGTTCATGGTCGGTGTGATTAATAACTTTGGTGGATTTTATCGAACGGAACTGTACGTCCATGAAGCGCGGCAACTCGGGGGTAACATCCACGCTCCTTGTGTGAATCACAGCCGACTATTGACACATTTGTATGGATCGGACATCTATTTGGGGTTCATCCATCTGAAGAGTTTGCAGCGGGAAGCGGGTCAGGCAATTGAAAAAGAGCGGGAACGCAATGGAGCGTTCTCAAGTCTGGCTCATTTTCTACAGCGCGTCGATATTGGAAAAGAAGATACGCGCATTTTGATCCGTATTGGAGCCTTTCGATTTACTAAAAAAACCAAATGTAAGCTCTTGTGGGAGCTAGAGGGAATCTTTACCAGTCAGCGAGCGCTACGTGGGCAGCCCCTTCTTTTTCAATCTCCAACAGAGCGCTACGAGCTACCGAATGTCACTCAAAATGCTTACGAGGTGGCCATGGATGAAATCGAACTGCTGGGCTTTCCCCTCTGTTCGCCTTTTGAGCTGGTCAGTGAGAAGATGCCTGATCTGGGCGCCGACCGTTTGGAGTCCCATTTGGGCAAACGCGTTCGGATGGCCGGCTACTTTGTCACGACGAAGCCCGTACGCACCGTAAATGGAAAGCGCATGAGTTTTGGCTGCTGGCTGGATCGCGCCGGCGCCTTTTTTGACACGGTACATTTTCCCGAGGTGCATCGCCGCTATCCGATTCGCGGATTGGGGTGCTATCTCATTGAGGGTAAGGTGGTTGAGGATTTTGGGTTGTATAGCATTGAGGTAAATTATGTGCGACCACTGGCTCGAGTGAAGGGGGACAAGGTTAAAGGAAAAAGGGGGGCAAGGTTAAAGGAAAAAGTAGAAAGAGTAAAGTGAATTAAGGATAAGATTGAGGTTGAGATTGAGGTTGAGATTGAGGTTGAGGTTAAAAAAATCCGTGTTTACAGTCTTTTTTGAAAGCAGTGCTCTCTCTGCGCCCTTCGCGCCTTCGCGGTGATATATTCAACCGATATAACGAGGAGAGCCAAGTGATAAAATAGCGCTGCAGGAATCTTTACGAAAACGAAAAAGACTTATTCGAGTTCCAGCAAAATGTTTTTGAGCTTATCCACGCTGTGTCCCGAGCCTGTGAGTCGATCCTGTTCTTCCCCATCTTTAAAAATAAGAATGGTTGGGAAACCCTGCACGCCCGTGGCGCTAACAACCTCCTGTACCGCTTCGTAATCTACATCGCCAAAAAACATGCTTTCTAATTCCTCTTCATCAGGTAGGGCTTCAATGGCAGGTCTTTGATTCGCACAAATGCTACACCAGGTGGCGTGGAAGAAAAAGAGAGAAATGCCCTCTTCAGACTCCGTCTGAAAATCCGCTAAAGAAGTAATAGCAACTAAAGAGTTGCTACTGTCATCGGAAGTGTCGGGCATGGCGTCCTCATTACAGGCGACGAACAACAGAGTCAATACCAGTAAAATGAATCCTTTATATGTCATCGAAGCAGTCATAGGTGAGTATTAAATGATAAAACAGTATTCCCAAAAAGAGAAGTTTCCGAACAAAAATAAAATATTTAGTTACATTTAATGCCGTTCTCGATCATTCAAATTGGTATTTGTAAACTCTAATACAATAAAGATGAAAAAGTTAGCTGGGCTTATTACCATTACATGCACCTTATTATTGCAATCGGTCATGAATGCCCAAACAGAGCTACCCACAGGGCAGTTGCGTGCAGAAATTGCCGGCGTAGGGATGTCAGAGCCGGGCTTTTTTGTACTGGGAGGTGGCATTGGTGCATCAGCACGCATGGGGAAATATTTTAGCCTAAATGGAAATCTAAGCTACGGGCAGCGAGATTTTCCTTTATCGGGAGGAACCATGAAGCGAGGCATCACATATCTGAGCTTGTCGACTGATTTCTACCCCGCTAAAGCATTTAGAGGGTTTTATATAGGTCCTTTCCTAAGCTATATGCAAGTCAATAAAACCGCAAAAGATGGACTTCCGTTAGCCGCCCTTGAGTCTGAGCCCGACACCAACATCGGACTGGGGTTACAAATAGGTTTTAACGCTAAAATGAGCCGCTCTATTCATCTGATAACCCGTGCTTCAGCGGGACTTTCTAACTCCGCCATGTATACTGGTACAGTAGGGGTTGGATATACGATATGGGAGTAGGTCCTGAACGACATTAAACTTCGCATCCTAAAACTCATGTGCTATTTATCCGACTAAGGAAACCTCCACCTTACATCCACGACTTTTTCGTGGATTCGGCTTTGTAAAGAATGAGGTTTTGGAGTTTATAAGCGTCATCTAAATCCAAATAAGGAATCATAAGATTCCCACCTGCTGTGTACAACCAAAGATTTCCCAAATCCCGACGATGTTGAAACCGAGATTGCTTGAACTCGATCGATTGAATTTTATACCAGGGCATAACGGATACCGAATAATTCCAAACGCCACGCTTGAGTGCCACGTGATTCTTATCCCACTGCACACTCCAACTTTGATAGAGCTTGCGATTAAACACATAAGATACAGGCACCCACAACAAAAAGAACAAAGCGTAATAACCAAACAGGTTTAAGGAGGCTCCTACAGCCAAAAGGGCTGGAATCAACCCTCGAAATAAAGTATATCTCCAAACCATTGACGGATGCAAACGCAATCCGGAGGGACTCAAGTCAATATTTTTAAAAACGGAGTGAAGCAGTGATTCCTGATGATCTGTCGCGCAGCCAGGAATATAAAGGGTATTCTGTCCGCCACCTTCCGTGCTACTCGCTTGTTGTAAAATAACCGTTACAAAGTTCATCGTTCGCCGTATGGGGTTCGTGCTCCAATCGAATATTTGAATTTTTCGTAATTGAGCTGTTTGTTCTTTTCGACGGATCAGACCTTGTCGCAATCGAACTTGATCTCTATTGATCTCTAGTCTCAATTTATAATAGGTAAAAAAGACCGTCACCATGCTTATAATCATGGCAATAATGAACACAATGAGAACCAAAAGAAAGATGATAAGATAGTCAGCCTCATGCGTCCAACCTACAATGGTATAGGCCCAATCAAAAATATCCTTTCGAAACACTTCCTGAGCCTGAGATAGCAAATATGCAACCGCACCCATAATAATACCTATAGCGCGAAAGTGATTTTGACTAATCCCTACTTTGAGTAACTGAGAGAAACTGAGTTGAAAAAGAGGTTGAAAATCCTGACTGGCAGCCACTGGATCCATATCATCACTGCTGCTTTGGTGTTGCAGGGATTGCTTTCGTTCCATCACATACTCTCGCAGTTGCTGTGCCTCCTCACTATCCATGGAGCTAATAACAAACTCACTTTCGCTAGATCCTGCCGTAGTGACCGATGCAGAGACAGTTTTAAAAAACCGATGAATAAGATTATCTTCCAATTGGACATTTTGGATACGGGCTACCGCCACACTGCTTTGCGAACGTCTAAATACACCTTGCTCTATATACAATTTATCATCCTGGATATAATAGTAAAATCGAAAGTACGATATCACCGAAGTAATCAAAACGACGGATGAAAAAATGAGAGTAATAACTATATAAAAGAGAGAACCATAGTCGGGGTTGCTGAAGAGCGCGATCAATAAAAAGGGCCACAGTTGGCTCAACAGACGACCGAGGGTACGCAAAACAATAAAAATAAGGGCATTTTGCGCCTGTCGTCTAGGAGATTGGAATATTTCGGGCGCACTACTCTTCCTCATCCAGCCCGGTTTTTTCTGAAATAAAGAGTCTCAGTTGCTCTGCTTGTTCAGGATCCAGGCCTGATATACTCAAATCTGAGGCTGATCCTCCTGCTGTAAAAATCTGTAATTTTCGCAAGTCCAGCATTTCCTCAAGCGGCCCCCTTCGCACTTCCACATGCTGAATGCGGTTATAGGGGACTGCAACAAGTCGCTTCCAAATCCATCCGGACTTGTACAGCATGTCGTGTTCTCTCAAGGCGTATCCTTTGAAAGCATATAGTTTCCATGCGCGCAGTAGTAAAAAACTGGCCAACACGACCCAAAAACCTATAGCTGAAAGGATGTAAAATAAATCCCACAATTGAATGAAGATAATAGCGAGGAGAATAACAACCGCCCAGAAAAAGCAACTGATCCCTGCTCGAATCATAGATAACAACCGAAAATTTTTAGCTAAGCGGGCAAAACGCACTTCCTGCACTTGTGGGAGCCCGCTCCAATCAATTAAATCATTTGTAAAATCCATATTATTCCGTTTGTGGGGATACTTTTTCGGTCTCCAGCACATCAGATGCCATTCGCTCCAGTAATCGACGTGCCGTCTCCAAATTCATAATACCATCCTTGATAACGATTAAGTTCTTCCGACTTTGCTTCAAGCTGAGATGCAAAGAGCGACCATCCCCTGAAATGTAAGATAACATTTTTTGAAAATGATCCGTCTCATAAAAAGAAGATTGTGGATTCATCACAAAGTAACACCGCAATTTTCGCTTTTTCAGGCTCAGTCGCTCAAAACCTAATTTCTTGCACAGCCAACGCATTCTCAAGCCTTCAAATAAAGTTTCCACCGCATGGGGAATCGGACCAAAGCGATCCGCCAATTCCTGTCTGAAAGCTTCAATTCCTTTTTCAGTATCAATTTTGTCCAGTTGGGTGTATAAATTCAGGCGCTCTTGAATATTGCTTACATACTTATCCGGGATGAGCATTTCGGAATCGACCTCGATGGTCACATCGTCAATAAAATCAGTTCGCTCTTCATTTTCCTTTTTAAAGAGCTCTTTAAACTCCCCTTCTTTTAACTCCTGAATGGCCTCTTTGAGAATTTTCTGATAAGTTGTATAACCAATATCATTAATAAAGCCACTTTGCTCGGCTCCAAGCAGATTGCCCGCGCCGCGAATATCCAGATCTCGCATGGCAATATTCACTCCATCTCCTAAATCAGAAAACTCTTCGATGGTTTTCAATCGTTTTCGGGCTTCTTGCGTCAAAGTAGAAAGTGGAGGACAAAATAAATAGCAAAATGCTTTTTTATTAGATCGCCCAACCCTTCCTCGCAACTGATGCAAATCACTCAGGCCAAATTGATGAGCATTATTTATAATGATCGTATTCGCATTCGGAATATCCAAACCCGTCTCTATAATGTTAGTGCACACCAATACATCGAACTTAAAGTCAATGAAGTCTGCCAGGGTCTGCTCCAGGGCGCTAGATTCCATCTTGCCGTGAGCCATAGCAATTTCCACATCCGGACAGCTTCTTTTAACCATAGCCGTGATTTCGGGCAAAGACTTCACGCGATTATTCACAAAAAACACCTGCCCCCCTCGGTTCACTTCATAATAGATAGAATCTCGAATGAGTTCCTCGTTGAAAATTCGAATTTCAGTGTGAATGGACTGGCGGTTTGGAGGTGCTGTTCGCAAGATCGACATGTCGCGGGCGGCCATTAGAGAAAACGAAAGAGTACGAGGTATGGGCGTGGCAGTCAGTGTCAGGGTATCGACATTTACCTTTAGATTCCGCAGTTTTTCTTTTGCACTCACGCCAAACTTTTGTTCCTCGTCTATAATGAGCAAACCCAAATCTTTAAATCCGGATCGCTTGTTGAGAATAGCATGTGTACCAATCAAAATATCAATTTTGCCCTCTTTTGCGAATTGGAAGACTTGATTTCGCTCTTTGGTGGTTCGAAATCGATTCACATAATCAACAGTAACTCCAAACTCTTCAAGTCTATCCTGAAAAGTTTTATAGTGCTGTAAGGCGAGAATAGTTGTAGGTACTAAGAGGGCTACCTGTTTCCCACCTACGACCGCCTTAAAGGCCGCCCGAATAGCTACCTCTGTTTTTCCAAAACCCACATCTCCGCAAACAAGTCGATCCATAGGGTGCGGCTTTTCCATATCTTCCTTCACATCCTGGGTAGCCTTAAACTGGTCCGGTGTATCTTCATAAATAAAGGACGCCTCCAATTCATTCTGTAAATATCCATCCTTTTGGAAAGCAAATCCGGGTTCTGCCATGCGTTTGGCATAGAGCTTTATGAGTTTGCCGGCAATATCCTTTACTTTCTTTTTCGTCTTGCGCTTCACCCGTGCCCATGCATCGGAACCCAGTTTGTTCAACTTGGGCTCCACCCCTTCTTTTCCGGTATATTTAGAAATTTTGTAGAGGGACTGAATACCGACATAAAGCACATCCTGATTTTGATAAATCAGGCGGACTGATTCTTGGATTTGCCCATTGATATCAATTTTTTCCAAACCGGAAAAGCGTCCCACCCCATGATCGATATGAACCACGTAATCACCGGGTTTGAGATCCCGAAGCATTTTCAGACTCAGCGCCTTATCCTTGGTGAACCCTTTCCGGATCTGATAGCGGTGATACCGTTGAAAAATTTGGTGGTCGGTGTAAATAGCCAGTTGGGCATGGTCATCTGTAAATCCCTGGCTTAGAGCAAAGGGTAATACTTCAAAATTAATTGGCGCCTCCAAATCTTTACAAATAGATTTAATACGGTCGGCCTGCCGAGGGTTGTCGGTCGCAATAAAGTTTTTGAACCCCTCCGAAACATTGTTTTGAAGCTGTTCTATCAATAGCTTAAAATTCTTATTGAAATCGGGCTGCGGATGTCCGGCAAATGAGATCTGCACCTCGGCTGAAATAAGATGCTGAGCTTCTTTTAAATATAGAATAGAAAACTTTTCCAACTGATTCACCAACTCTACGGCTCCGGTGAACCCATCTGACATCAGTAAGTTTTTGAGTTCTGCATCAGCTTCAGGGGGAATATTATTCCGATACGTCACCAGGCGCTCCTCACACTCTTGTAGTTTATCTTTAAGCATACCGGGCTGAGCGATCCAGAGAACCGTCTCCGTAGGTAACACTGATAAAAGGTCGACCTTTTCCTCCTTGCGAAACTCCGTATTTACATTGGGGATAATAGAAAACGAGTTCATTTCCTTAATGGATCGCTGTGTAGCGGGATCAAAGGTTCGAATATATTCGACCTCGTCATCAAACAGCTCAATACGGTACGGCCATTCATTCCCATGACTAAATATATCTACGATCCCACCTCGAATGGAAAATTGCCCCGGATCATAAACAAAGTCTGTGCGTTCAAATCCAAATTCTGCCAGAAGTTCAATTATAGTATCAATGTCGAGGCCTTCTCCCTTTTTCACCTTAAGCCGCTGCTTGGAAAGAGACTCAGGAGAAACTACCTTTTCAAATAAACTCTCCGGGTAGGTGACTACAATTTGAGGTTTCTCCCAATGTGCAGACAAACGATTCATGACTTCTGTACGCTGGAGAACCTGGGTTTTGTTAAGTCGACTAAAATTTTGAGGCTGTCTGAAAGCATCTGGGAAAAAAAAGATGTTTCGCTCACTCAGGACCCGCAAATCATTCTGTAAATAGGCTGCGGACTCTTTATCCTCGGCTACGATCACAAACAGTTTATCCATCAATTCAAAGGCCGTTTGAATAATAAAAGCCAACTGAGAACCGCTCCATCCATCTAGCATGAGACGAGATTGGGGCTTCTGAGCCAGATGCCGTGCGATGGATTGCAAGCGCGAATCCTGCTTATATGTGTCGAGAATTTGGCGTTGAATGGATGTCATAGAACTAACAGATATAGATTCGGGCCCGAATGTCAAGGAGGCGGGCATTTAAAAGAGTATAAGGATTATTGACGAGCGTTTTAACGATGTAAATCATTTTTATTTTCCTTGAATTAGCTTTACATTGCAAATGTAATCAAGTTGAAAACTACAAAGTAAACGTTTAGTTTGCCTGTTTGAATCAAAACTCATGAAAAAATTCCCAGCGAAGGTCCTTCTATTCGGAGAATATGCCGTTTTGGAGGGTAGTGAAGCCCTTGCATCTCCCCTAAAAGAGTTCTCAGGCGAGTGGAGCGAGAACCCGAATCCGGACCACATTCCGGAAGTTGATGTCGATGGCCTCATTGGACATATTGAAAAGCTGATTGATAATAAGATCCTGGATTTTGACATTGAGCAGATGAGAAACGACTGGGACAATGGTTGGCGACTGAGTTCTGATATCCCTGTCGGATATGGGCTGGGAAGTTCAGGTGCTTTTACCGCTGCTTTATACTATAAGTATGGTCCGGGAGACTATCGAACGATGGCTCCCAATAAAGTCAAACGACATTGTGCATTAATAGAAAGCTTTTTTCACGGTGAAAGTTCAGGATTGGACCCTACCATCTCTATCTACGGCAAGGCCATTCACAGTAAATACGAATGGGAGTTTGTAGACGGCAATATTTTTGACCCCATCAAAGACGATGGCTTGCGATTCTTCCTATACGATAGTGGTAAATCGCGTTCCTCTCAATCTATGATTGCACATTTCAAGACTCAAACAACGAGTCCTCACTTTCGTGAAAAGGTGCTTCAGCCTTTGATTGAGCGAAATCAAAAGGCGATCTCATACACTCTTCGGGGCAAAAAGAAACTGTGGGACGAGTTTAAAGCCATCAGTCAACTCGAGTTCTCTCATTTTGAACCCATGATCATTGACGGTGTAAAAGAAATCTGGGCCGAAATGTTAGTAGACGATGGGCCTCACCTCCTCAAACTTTGTGGTGCAGGCGGTGGGGGTTATTATTTAGGCCTTTCAAAGGATATTGACAACAGCATGCGATACTTAGGCCTTGACAAAGTAATTATGCTTTAGTCTCATCGGTTATCACAGTTTCGGGCGTTCCTTCTCCATTAACCTGACTGGTGAGTACGAAGGCTGGGGGAATATTAAAAGGTATAAATTTAGTCTTAACATTTCCGAAAATCTCCCGATACATCTTTCGGGCCACTAAGGAGTAATGCACCTGAATATACGGCGCTCCCTTTTTCATATGGTCGCGACAGGCCGTGATAATATGCCGGGCTTCATCATCTGAGAAAATTACAAAAGGAATGGCCGAAACCACGGCATCCACTTTCCCGAAATCATGTTTCTCTAAATAATGTTTCAATCGCTCGGCTCCGTCCTGAACAACGATGAGACGTTCATCCTCAATTGACCGAAGCTGATCGCAAAAAGATTTATTAACTTCAAATACCAATAATCGAGCATCCGAGGCCATCGCCTTAAGGATATGTTTGGTAATGACTCCATCTCCAGCTCCTAATTCGACTATAGCTTTTGCTGAACTGTAATCGACCTCCTTAGCCATCCCCTTGCACAAAGCTCGAGAGCTTTTAGTAATAGTACCCACCGTTTTTAAGTTGCGGATACTTTCTCGAATAAATGGAATATTTTTCATGTATATGATTTCAGTTAGTCCACATAAATATAGGATGTCAAATCTCTAAATTTATGCTTCAATGGATGCAGTTGTCCTCGCGTTTTTCGGATGCCATCAATTTTGGCCACGATGAAGGCGCCTTTATAGCCCGATGCCAATAACCGCTTCCGCAAATTTTTTGCCTCACGATAGGTCGTAAAAATGCCAACGGTATAGTGGTTCACCTCTTTATCCAGGCGGGTTTTCACCATGGGCCATTGATAAGACTCCAGTACTTCCCCTTCAAAGATACGCTGAAATGCTGCAACTTGGACACTATAGGTTAAGCCAGCAAGTAAACTATCGGCTGCAAGGTAAAAAAAGTCTGATTGATGCAAGCGGTTATTAAAAGCTGAAGATGAAAGCGTGTTCTGCTCTTCGGTGTATTGGTCCATGTCAGAGAACACTAAATCTAACCGATAGGTATATTCTTTAACTTCTTTCGAAACGACACTACTACTTCCTTTACCGGCAGCTGTCAAGTGAATACGTTTTGAAGCCACACCCAATGCGTTCAATTCTTTTGCTACTTGTCGTGCCTTTTTCAAAGAGAAAAACAAATCGTACTTCTTGGGGCCCTCGTACCGGGACCTGCACAAAAAATGGACCTCGGTATCGGGAAACTCAGTCAAAAATGCAGCCACCTTTCGCAAATAATCTTGTTGGTCAGAAGATATCATCGCATCCAGGTCTTTAAAAAACAAAGGCTGCTTAATATCGGGGTCGGAAGATGCGCCGAATTGAAGACTATTTTCATCCGGACTCAAAACCAGATCATCCTCCACGTTTTTGGCGAACGGTTCTTTAAAGTAAGCTTGAAACAAGTCAAAACCACCCAACGTACCTGGCCGGTCAGATGCAAAATAGGCCGTATATTCATCCCCACCCCAACGAAAAAAAAGCTCGTCTCGTAGAGAATTGACACCAATTCCAAGATTTTGAGGCGGCCCCCATGCCCTTCCATCCCATTCGCTGTAATAAATATCAAACCCCCCGACACCCCCAGAACGATCTGAGGAGAAAAATAAGATCTCTCCATTGGGGTGTATACTCGGACTTCGTTCGTGCCAGCTTGAATGGATTTGACCGGGAAGTAACTCGGGCGTACTCCATCCATCGATGGATTCACAACTCTTGTAGATATCGTAACCCCCTTCCCCATTCTTCATTTGCGCCGCAAACAAAATGCAATTTCCGGATGTCCAAAACACATCTGTGTCACCATACTTCCCGTGAGATGGGCCTGTAAAGTGCTTTACTTTTTCTTCGCGCTCAGTACCGGAAGACTTCTCAGATCTCATGATATCTCCATAAGGCCAGCGATTACCGGAAAAAAATATCAGCTCTTCATTCGATGTATCCACTGCATATACTAAGCCCTCTCCTATCGAATGATCAGATAGAGATTTTGGCTTTTCAGACAGATTCCCCACAAAATAAGGAGAGAATCCACCGGTATAAAGATTACTATCACCTTGATCCTTTGAAGAGTAGATTACTCCTTCTTGGCCTTCAAGAGAGTGATAAATGGGAGCCAATTCATCTCTGCTAGAATTGATATGAGAGCCCATGTTTTGCACAAAAGCACGTTTACCCTGTGTTCGAAGCAATTGACCTTGCTCGCAGTCGATTAATGCGCGCTCCGCACGCCGTTGATCATCGGAGGAAACAAACTTCCAATAGGTTTTATATTGCTCGGCTGCTGCTGAGAACCGATATTGCGCATGTAAAACGCGTGCCTCCCACCAAAGAACATCCGGAGGGATGGACTGGGATTGTTCGCGTAAAAAAAACAGTTCTTCGGAAGCCTCCGCATAAAACCCGCGATGATAATAAGCCTCCGCTAAAGCTAAAGCTACTTCGGACCGATTTCCAGTCAACTCTATATAATCCTGATAATATTGAATGGCTCGGGTAAATTCACCGTTTTCGCATGCGACACTTCCCGCCTTTCGGAGGTCCATCGGCGATTGTGCACACAAAATCATGGACACCGGTATCATCAGTGCCCATATATAAAACAGCTTTCGCATCCCTTTACAAAATTATATCTCCCGATTTGGATCAAACGCCTCGAGATTTCGGCCAATTTCACGCAAGAAAGTGCCGCCTAAAGCACCATCTACCACGCGGTGGTCGTATGATAATGATAGGTACATCATTTGTCGAATCGCAATGACATCGCCGTGTTCTGTCTCAAGGACAGCCGGTTTCTTCCGAATGGCTCCTGTAGCCAATATGGCAACCTGCGGTTGGAAAATAATAGGCGTACCCATTACATTTCCAAATGTCCCCACATTCGTAACCGTAAAAGTTCCGCCTTGCAATTCATCGGGCTTTAATTCATTATTTCGCGCCCGACCAGCCAGATCATTGACATTTTTTGCCAGTCCTACCAGACTTAAGTGGTCGGCATCTTTGATGACAGGTACAATTAGGTTGCCAGATGGCAAAGCTGTTGCCATTCCTATATTAATATGTTTGCGATAAATGATCTGGGTACCGTCGACTGAAACATTTACGCCTGGAAAGTCGCGCAAAGCTTTGCACACCGCCTCAAAAAAGATCGGTGTGAAAGTAATCTTGGTTCCGTATTTTTCCTGGAACCGCTTTTTATTTTTATTTCTCCAATTAAACAAATTTGTTACATCTACCTCCACATTCGAAGTCACGTGGGGACTTGTTCGTTTCGATCGAACCATGTGTTCTGCAATCATCTTCCGCATGCGGTCCATTTCGACTACTTCATCGTCCTGCCCAATGGCTACCGGCGGTGATTTCGGTTCTGATGCTGCTCCAGCGGAAGCCGAACTTGCCTCTTTCGACTGAGACGCTTGCTGCGGTTGAGGAGCTGATCCCCGGTTTTCCAAATACTGAAGAATATCGTGCTTTGTGACTCGCCCTTCGCGACCCGTTCCGGGTACAGTATCCAGTTCTTCTTTCGAGATGCCTTCGGTTGATGCAATTTTTCGAACCAATGGTGAATAAAAGCGATCACTTTGTCCCGGACGTAAACTCGCTTCCTCTGCGGGTTTTGAATCAGGAGAACTTCCACCTGCAGTGGCCGGGGAACTCACGGATGGATCCGGGCTCGGCTTTTCCTTTTCTGTATCAGGAGCCGGCTCTGGTTCCTTTTCTCCTGATTCGCTTTCAGATGCTCCATCAGAAGCCTCTGAGGCATCCGTTTCGATGACCGCTATGGTCTCTCCAACTGGAACGACATCATCGACCTGAAATAAAATTTCTTTAATTGTACCCTCTACTGGAGAAGGCACTTCGGAATCTACTTTATCTGTAGCTATTTCGAGTATGGTTTCATCGACCTCGACGCTGTCTCCTACTTCCTTGACCCAGTTGAGGATGGTAGCCTCGATAATACTTTCTCCCATTTTGGGCATGACCAAATCATATGATGCCATAATTATATATCTATTCGTGTGTTGTCAATTCCTATCTTTAGGTGGGACAAAAATAAGGAATTAAAGTGCCATTAAAAAGCGGCGAATCAAATTCAGTGTCCAAATTGTGCTATACTCGATGTTTAATTTTCGATTCTTATTCAATTGCAGGCGCTTTACGATGGTGTGATCTGCATTACCACAGGCGATCCAAACGGTGCCGACCGGCTTTTCGGCTGTCCCGCCCCCGGGACCGGCTATGCCCGATGTGGCTATCGCAATGTCTGCACCCAATCGTTTTAATGTCCCTTTAACCATAGCTCGAACGGTCTGCTCACTCACCGCGCCATATTGCTGGAGAACATCTTTAGGAACCTCCAAAATTTGTTGCTTCATTTCATTACTGTAGGGAATCAGGCCGCCTACAAAATAGCCCGAAGAACCCGGATTGCTTGTGATCTCACGTGCCACGTTACCTCCGGTGCAACTTTCAGCAGTGGCCAACGTCAGTTTGCGCTTCAGCATTTCAGCCTGAATCACTTCCGACAGCTCGGTCTGATCGTATCCATAAACTAAGTCACCTAGCCTTTCTGACAGGGCCTCTCTCCAATAGTCAAGTTCTTTCGTCAACGTATCGGGAGACTCTCCAGTCGCAGTCAATCGCAACCTGACTCGAGCTAAATGGGGCAAGTAGGCTAGCTTTATGTGGTCAGGCAAAGCATCCTCTAAGTCTTCTATATACTCCGCGATCTGACTTTCACCCCGACCGACAGTCAAAAGTGTAACCCGCTTTAAATGCTGGCCCACCCTTTCTTTTTGCAATCGAGGAAGCACCTCTTCCGTCATCAAATATTTCATTTCATAGGGAACACCGGGCAGCGAAATAATCCAATTTTTTCCCTGCTGAAAAAACATACCCGGAGCTGTCCCCATTTTATTATTGAGCTGCTCTGCTTCTGTGGGCATGTAACATTGTAATCGGTGGGCCTCAGTAGCTTCCCGACCCAACTTCCGAAAATACATTTGCAATCGTTCGTACAAGCTTGTATCCAATTCCATTTCGCCCCCACAATAATCAACAAGTACTTTTTTAGTGATATCGTCCTTTGTGGGACCTAATCCCCCCGTCAATAAAATCAAACTCGCCTGCTTCTGGGCTAAATCCAAAGCACTCCGGATAGCCTCCGCATCATCAGCAACGACCTGATGAGAAACTACCTGTACACCAATTTCAGATAAACTCTCTGCCATCCAGGATGCATTGGTGTTGACGATTTGACCCAGTAAAATTTCGTCTCCAATATTAATGATCGCCGCTCTACGCATTTGCTGGAATGTTTTATGGTATAATCAGATGCTAATAGACATGGAAAAAAATACGGGGGTGATTTGTTGCAATTTTATGCCTTTTTCTACCCTTATTCATTCAACGGTCGCTTATCACTGATAAAGTAAAAAGGGATCTGTGGGTTTGCGAAGCCAAAAATGCCTGTTTATAAAGCCGAAAAATGGCGTCCTGATCCTCTATCCTATCTTTTCTTCGTCTCATACCGGGCCATCTGGTCTACCAACTGAGCGTACAAGGCTTGATTCTCAATATGCCTCTCATGGCCGATCAATACAAAGTGCTTTCGGGCGCGGGTGATCGCGACATTTAACTTCCGGTCTACACCTTCGGTATTTACCGAGCAAATTGACGCCCACTGATCAGGCCGATTGATACACAAACTCATTACGATGATGTCGCGAGCACTGCCCTGATATCGCTCCACGGTATCGACATTGATCAGCTCTGGATTTTCAATCTTCGAATCCCAAAGCTCTTTCTTAATCTGCGCGATCTGTGCTCGAAAAGGCGTAATCACTCCCAGAGTCGACGAACTCCAGTCGAGGCTCTGGTCTGCCCATATTTGTTGATACTGGGCAATGAGATTCACAACTTTTCGGGCCTCATCCCGATTGGTCTTAGATAGCAGTTCTTCTTCCCGAACTGAGGAGCCCCAAAAGACCATCCGTTCTCGAGATAAAAAGGAAAGAGTGGGAGAGAGATGATCCGCCGAAAAAGTAGAATCCGTTTTTTTCAATACAGGCAAAACTCTCAATTTTCCATCGTAAAAGTGTTGCGCCGGAAACTTCATAATGTCAGGATGCATGCGGCCCTGAAAAGAGATTTGATCATAGGCATGAGACCAGCCCTTTTCCTGAACTTTCCGAAAAAGACGTTCAAATAAGGAGTCACCTAAATCCCGAAAGCCCATTTTTCTAAGACGCTCAGGACGCACCCGAGTCATCCCCGGCGCTTGCTGCACTACGGCTGGTAATTGTCGATGGTCTCCAATCATAACCACCCGTTTAAAATCGTGAATAATTCCACCCATCATAGGCTCCAAAAGCTGGCTGGCTTCATCTATAACTACGCGATCAAAATCAACCAAATCCAACAAATGGCGCTTGCCCATAAAGGACGACACTGTAGCTGTATAAATGCGCTGCCGGGGCAAAAAGGCCTTCAATTCGGACCGACTATCCAGGTGGACCATTTGCTTTTGAAGTAAACGGGGTCTGTACTCGGGCGCCACGCCATAGGTAGATCCAATCCGAACATAGGGGATCTCGCCCTCCACACGAATTTCCTCCAGGGTGTGACAGATCTCATCCACTGCACGATTAGTGTAGGCTAGAAGCAGCAAGCGTTCCTCTGTATTTTTTAAGATGTGCTCCACAAAGTATTTCAACATCACCGAAGTCTTCCCGGTCCCCGGTGGACCCCACAATAAAAAATAATCTTCCGCACACACCATTTTTCGAAGGATTTCAAACTGTTGGTCCGTCATGATCGATGGCCGATCTATGGTGTGATTGTCTACTGAGTCCGACTGTTGCGGGGGACGCAATCCCATATACAGATTGCGCTGAGCGGTTGGTGCCGATGCCCATAAAAATAAATTTTGGAAGGACTTGTAAAAACTGCTGTCCAGCATATCGTGCTCTACATTCCACCGGCTACCGGGAATGAACTGCCGATCATCCAACTGCCAGTTGCGGAGCCGGATAACGACTTCTTCGGCATTCATGTCTATAATCGAACATTTATAAACCTGCCCCCTCGTCGGTAAATGACTTTTCTTCTCAGGGTAGAGCACCCCGATATCCCCGACCCGAAAATTGGCCAAAGCGTCTGTCTGCTCTGATCGGATAAAGACCAATTCATGTTCTTTCTCCCGGCGGTGCGCTTTTAGTTCCAATGCGTTCAAGACCCCAAAACGATCCTGCTTCTGAGAAAGTGACTCTCGCCAAATTGCAGCCAAACCATAATTTCGGTCACTTTGATCCCGACCTATTTTAGCGAGTAAGTGCTCGCGTGCCATAAATCCTGTAAAAGCCGCAAAATAGGCCTGTTCCGCATCATTGAGAGCCTGAAAAACGGAGGAAAAACGGTGGAGATCACGGCCCACAAAACCGGCAACGGTATGTTGGCGGGGATGTAAGTAGCTGAATACTTGAATATCTTCAGGGACTCCGGTCAGGCGCGACAGCATTTGCTCCCATAAAATTATTCGGTTTCGGAGTTGCAAAGCTTCTACCTGTTGCTCACGAGCGACCGGAGCTGACCTCAGGGGGCGCTCGGCCTCTTTGCAGTATAATATATAAGACAGGGCTTTAGGGTCTTTGGGTAAGGCATGCGAAA
>Ga0209938_1000158_pt1 | contig 35574 bp, 25 predicted proteins | sample SalPonR2_C_D1_MG_FD_185708 | JGI IMG/M metagenome (GOLD analysis project Ga0209938, IMG submission 185708) | Salt pond soil microbial communities from South San Francisco under conditions of wetland restoration - Salt Pond MetaG R2_C_D1_MG... ... | reverse complement strand
TGGTCGGCTATTTCCAGCTCATCAAGAAAGTACTGCACCACATCGAGTCGCGACTCAATAGCCGCCTGAGATTTGAGTGGTAAGACTACCCACTTTTTTAATAAGCGCCCTCCCATCGGAGAAACCGTTTGATCGATCACTTCAATGAGTGGCACTCCCGTGTCGTGAGGGCTATGGATAAGCTCCAGATTACGAATAGTGAACCGGTCAAGCCATACGTAACTATCGGCTTGTACCCGGGCCATTCGACTAATGTGTTGCAGGTTTTTATTCTCTGTCGTTTCCAGATAATGTAAAATAGCTCCCGAGGCAATCTGTGCCAGCTCGAGTTCCTCGACACCAAACCCTTTTAGGCTTTGCACAGCAAAATGCTCCAGCAGTTTTTCCCGGGTAAAATCCAGCGAAAAGATCCATTCGTCTAGCGGAAATATGTAAAAGCTATTGCCAAAAACCTGCTCAAAGTCTTTGCGACGATCCTTGGAAAATAATACCTCGGAAGGAGAAAAGCTCTGCAGCAATTTTTCGGCGTAAGCCTGATCACCTTCACTTACCAGAAACTCCCCGGTGGAAATATCCAGGAAAGACACCCCTACCCTATTTTTACGTCCATATGCGACACTCGCCAGAAAATTATTGGATTTGTGGTCGAGCAATTGATCGTCCACGGCCACTCCCGGGGTAACGATTTCGGTCACCCCGCGTTTTACGATTTTCTTTTGCGCACTTGGTTTTTCTAATTGCTCACAGATGGCAACCCGATAGCCTGCCTTTACCAGGCGAGGTAAATACATATCCATGGAATGGTGAGGGAAGCCAGCTAACTCAATATCGCTACCTCCATTATTACGACTGGTCAGAATAATTCCCAGAATTCGGGATGCTTTCACGGCATCCTCTCCAAAAGTCTCATAAAAATCACCTACCCGAAATAACAAGATAGCGTCCGGGTGCTTGGATTTCACCTGGAAATACTGTTGCATCAGTGGTGTGACTTTTCCCTTCTTACTTTTGGCCATGAGATATGCTCCGTTTAATACTGTTCAGATCATTGGTGTAAAGTAAGCAAAAATAATAGGCTGACCAGGAAAATGAAAACCCAGAAAAATACACCTGGAAAAAAGTTAACTATTCTATTTCCTTCTTACGTACCGGCTTGATAATATGCCCTCTGCGTTGTATTTTGGCCACCGACAAAAAACTTACTCCCCCAAACACTGTTGACATAAAAAAAGACGATTATGGCTATAATGATAACAGATGAATGCATCAACTGTGGCGCCTGTGAACCAGAATGCCCCAATAACGCGATCTACGAAGGTGGTGTAGAATGGGCTATTGCTGACGGTACCGGTGTCTCAGGTAATTATACACTGGAAGATGGATCCAAAACGGATGTCAATAAACAGCACAGTCCCGTATCGGATGATTTCTACTATATTGTTCCCGATAAATGTACGGAGTGTGTAGGTTTTCACGAAGAGCCACAGTGCGCAGCCGTTTGCCCGGTTGACTGTTGTGTGCCGGATCCCGAACGCGAGGAAAGTGAGGACGAGCTACTCGATCGCAAAGCGCGGTTACACTTATAGGCAATACGCTCTCTTTACCCGAAAAAAGCGCCCTGAAGTCGATATCTTCGGGGCGCTTTTATATTTTAATGCCAAACCAAATAAAGCCAATCTATGCAAACGGATATTCAAATTGCGCAGGCTGCGACCATGTATGACATTCGCGACATCGCGGCCAGGCTCAACATTAAGGAAGATGACCTAATCCTTTACGGAAAACATAAAGCAAAATTACCCCTGAGCCTTATCAAACCAGATCAGACCAGGAAAAGCAAGGTGATCCTGGTAACAGCTATTTCACCAACCCCTGCCGGCGAGGGTAAAACCACTACCTCTATTGGTCTTACCGAGGGAATGAATCGGATTGGGAAAGCCTCTACGGTAGTGCTGCGTGAACCGTCTCTGGGGCCGGTCTTTGGCATTAAGGGTGGAGCTACGGGGGGCGGCTACGCTCAGGTATTGCCTATGGAAGACATCAACCTTCACTTTACGGGCGATTTCGCGGCTATTGAAAAAGCACATAACCTGCTATCCGCTATGGTCGATAACAATATCCAAAGCAAAAAGGCGTCCCTGGGTATTGATGCACGCACCGTGTTATGGAAACGCGTCATGGACATGAATGACCGTGCCCTGCGCAACATCATTGTGGGCTTGGGTGGTACTGGTAATGGAATTCCGCGCGAGACCGGATTTGATATTACGGCCGCTTCGGAAGTGATGGCTATCCTGTGTATGGCCAATGATCTACCCGATCTAAAAAAACGCCTGGGGAATATTTTTATCGGATTTACCCGCGACCGTCAGCCCATTTTTGCCCGCGATTTAAAAGCAGAAGGCGCTATGGCCGCTCTTATGAAGGATGCTATTAAACCCAATTTAGTACAGACCATGGAGGGTAACCCGGCCATTATTCATGGTGGTCCATTTGCTAATATCGCACAGGGAACCAATACCGTTATCGCCACCCGTATGGGCATGAGCCTTTCGGAGTACGTAATCACCGAAGCGGGTTTTGGTGCTGATCTCGGCGCAGAAAAGTTCCTGGATATTAAGTGCCAGAGCGCAGGCATTGATCCGGCAGCAGTTGTCCTCGTGGCTACCATCCGCGCGCTCAAATACCACGGTGGTGTAGGGCTAAAAGAACTGACCACGCCCAACGCGGCAGCCGTAGAACAGGGACTCGACAACCTGGAGAAACACCTCGAGAATATTCAACGGTATCAACTGCCGGCCGTGGTATGCATTAATAAATTCACCTCAGACACCCCCGAAGAAATAGAACGGGTACAAAAACGCTGCCGCGCACTGGGCGTCGACGTGGTAGAATCCGATCACTGGGCCCGCGGTGGTGCCGGCGCAGAAGAACTCGCCCAAAAAGTAGCTGAGGCCGCCGATTCTGGTCAGGCTGACTTCAAGCCACTTTACGACTGGTCGGCTGCAGTAAAAGATAAGATTCACACCGTCGCCACCCAAATCTACGGAGCCGAACGCGTAGAGTATGGCAGTCAGGCCCAAAAAGACCTGCGACGTATTGACAAGCTGGGATTGAACGACCTGCCGGTATGCATTGCAAAAACGCAAAAATCGTTTAGTGATGATCCCTCGCTGATTGGTCGTCCTACCGGCTTCACCCTCAACGTCCGAGAGATTGAAATTGCCGCCGGAGCCGGATTTCTCGTACCCATCACCGGTAATATGATGCGGATGCCGGGACTGCCATCTGTGCCTGCTGCTGAGCACATCGACATTGATGAGCAGGGCAATATCAGTGGTCTGTTTTAATGGCCAAACCCTATTGTGAAATGGCTTCGAATGACCCTAATCTGCCGGCTTGTATGCTATATGATCGGCAGGTTAGGGCTTTTTCAAAAAAGCCCTGACGTCCCGGGCAGTGGTTGCCGGAGCTTCTTCCATGGGCACGTGGCCCAGGTCAGGATAAATAACAACCTCGCTATGGGGAATAAGAGCATCGAATTTTTCTGCATTATCCGGAGAAATCCAGGCATCTTGGGCGCCCCACTGAATAAGTACGGGCATAGGTAGCTCGCGTAAAAGGGAAGTTGGCACTTTATACGACTCCCGTGCCCGCTTAATGTAGGCTTGGCGATTCCCCGGGCGCAAAAACAATTGGTAATACCGGTTAATTGTTTTTTCCGTTAATTGATCAGGGTCGCCGTACACTTCCCGCAGGCTTTTGCGAAAAAGTGATTTGGGCGTGATATAACGCAGTAAATCACTAACTACCGGATAGCGAGCCAGGCGAATTGCCAAAGGCATGGGTCCGTTTCGAGGAAAACCCGAGGCATCCAAAAGAATCAGTTTTTGCACCTGAGTGGGATGTGTGTAGGCGTAATTCCAGGCAATTAATCCCCCCAATGAATTACCCGCCAGGTAGAAGGAGTCCAGTTTCATTTTTTGGGCGAAAGCCTCTAAAAAAGAGACGTACGCCGATATGCTGTAGTCCGCATTAGGGTGTGGACCAGTCAGGCCAAAGGCCGGCAAATCAAGACTGATGACCCGAAAACTGTCTTGCAGAATCTCCGTCCACCCTTCCCAGGTATGTAGAGAAGCCCCGGTGCCATGCAGCAATACCAGAGGTTTGCCTTCTCCGACAGCACGGACGTGTACCGACATTCCAGCCACCTCGACGAAAGAAGATTCTGGGTAAGTATATTTTTCTTTAAGCTCATCAACGGGATAATCAAAACGAAAAAACACTACGGTTAGCGTCAAAAGCACGAGCAGCAGCCCCCAGAAAATTCCCCGTAAAAATGGTCGCAATAGCATAATCATGAGTTAATTCGATGGACATTTTTGCCACTAAGGCGAGCTTCATGGCGATGGAGGTAGTCGTCCAGTAGAGTTTGCTGTCGCTCTTCTCCACCGTCAAAGGCACTACCATATTGCCCCGCTTCTGTTCGTTGCCGCAGGGCTTCGTATAAGGTAACCGCGCAAGCCACACTTATATTGAGGCTCTTCACCATGCCCATTTGTGGAATAATAAAATTTCCAGTAGCGTAGGCCAGCGCCTCGGCAGACAGCCCGTCGTGCTCATTGCCAAATAAGAGTGCCGTCGAGGCCGTCAGGTCCAGTTCATACAAGTTCCTGGCCTCCGCATCAAGATGGGTGGCCAGGATGTGATCATATTTTTGGGTTACTTCCGTAAAACACGCTTCGACATCAGTGTAAAACCGGACATCAATCCACTTCCGGGCTCCACTTGAGGTACGCCGCCCCATCTCCAGTTTATCCAGTTTTTGCAACTCCGACTCTGTATACAAAACGAAAATTTCCCGAATGCCAATCGAATCACACGACCGAAGTACGGCACCGATATTATGCGGGTCGTGTACGTTTTCGAGAATAACCGTCAGGTCAAACTGGCGGTTAGCGACCACCTGCTTAAACCGCTCCACTCGTTGTTTCGTGATTTTCATATCCCTGCTTTACGGCTAAGATACAGTAGTTATTTATTTACCACCACTGATTTTACATTTACAAACTCTAAGAGACCATGGCGTCCTAATTCGCGCCCAAAACCGGAATGCTTTACCCCGCCAAAGGGTAAATGCGGATCCGACTTAACCATACCGTTAATGCTGATGGCACCAACGGAAAGCTCGCCCGCTACCCGCTCCGCCCGGGCAGTGTCCGCACTCCAGATAGCTGCTCCCAGCCCATATTGGGTGTCGTTAGCCAGAGCCATGGCCTCCTTGTCGTCTTTGACTTTAAACAGGCAGGCGACCGGGCCAAATAATTCCTGGTCGTAAGCTGGAGAACCCGGCTGTATGTTGGACAATACTACCGGACTAAAATAGCAACTACCTTCCTCCACCGGCTGCTCTCCCGCGTACAGTATATCCGCTCCCTGTTTCAGGCTTTCTTCAACTTGCTCGTTCAGATTTGCCCGCAGGTCGGGTCGTGCCAGTGGTCCGATATCGGTGTCTTCACCGAAGGGGTCATCCACTGCCAGGCCGCGTACTTCATCCACTACGGCCGCAGCAAACGCCTCATAAATCGACTCGGCCACAATAAACCGCTTGGCGGCAATACAGGTTTGGCCGGAGTTATTCATACGGCTTTGCACGGCTACCCGGGCTGCTTCGTGCACATTTGCGTCATCGAGCACAATGAAGGCATCGCTCCCGCCCAATTCCATAACACATTTTTTCAGATACTTTCCCGCCAGTGCAGCCACAGCCGATCCGGCCCGGTCGCTTCCTGTAAGTGCCACGCCCTGCACAAGATCGTGTGCTACGATATGTTCTACCTGTTCCGTATCTACGAAGAGCGTTTGAAATACATGCGGAGTAGGTATGGCTTTCGCCAAAAGGCGTTCCACGTGCCGACCACACTGGGGCACATTAGGCGCAGGCTTCAGCAGGGCTACATTGCCCGCCAGAATTGCTGGTATCGCAAACCGAAAAGCCTGCCAAAACGGAAAGTTCCACGGCATAATACCGAGCACTCCCCCTACCGGATCGTAGCGAACATAACTTTTTTCATATCCGGCTTCAATGGTTTTAGGTGCCAGAAAATCGGCAGCATTTTGCGCATAGAATCGGCATAGCCAGGCACATTTTTCAATTTCTCCTTCTGCCTGAGCCAGGGGTTTACCCATTTCAGTGGTCATCGTTTTACTAAGCGTGGCCTTTTCTATCAGCAATAGATCAGCAATTTGTCCAATGGCTTCCCTGCGTTTTTCCAAAGGCGTCGTACGCCAGGATGCAAAGGCTTGTTGAGCATGCTCCAGGTGCATACGCAAATCATCCGGAGAAAGAAAGGGGAAACGGCTTAATTCCTCGCCGGTAGCTGGATTAATCGTTTTAAACATAGTGCCTGTTGTTTCTACTTGGTCAATGCAATGTGGTAAATCAGAATATATGATACACCAAGAGGAAGAACGCACGGTCTTCCTCTTGGTGATTCCCCATTTAGAGCTTGTTGTTTGTGCTCTAATTTATCCACTCTAACGATTGAGTCGATCAAACTGATAATCGCGGAATTCAAGAATATTGACAAAGTTGTTCTCATAGCGTTCTACCGGTAAATTCTCAGCACCGGTAGTCGTGGGTTCAATGACTTTTTGAAAATCGAACCTGGTATGAATCATCTCGGAAGGATTGGCATCCAATACGGTTTGAAAATTCATGCCGTATTGCAGCAGTAATTCTCCAAAATACGTCGTCACATCATAGCCTAAAAAAGCCGAATCATCCGGTATGGTACCAAATCGATCAAAATAATTCCGCTTGAAATCCACCACGTCAGGGTCGCGATCATCGATATAAACATTGCTACTTACCCGAACGTGAAACCGCTCGTAGTAATCGTAATCGATATGTTGGTAATTGACCCATTGGGGCATGCCGTAGACAATGACGCGCTGTTCTGGTTCACAAACGACATCGAGCTCCCGCAAAAAGGAATACACGAAGGTTTCATCCGCCCAGGAAGGAATGACAAACGCAAGGTCGTCTTTGCCTTCTACCAGCGGTAATAAATCAATGTCTTCATAGGGTGCCTCGGTATGAGGAACAACGTACTGTTGTGGTACGACTTCGGGGTTAGATGTACCCTGCATGGTGTAGTAAGCATCCATCATAATATCGAGGCATTGCCTTTCGATACCGACATCTCTCGACACCAAAATGACGTTTTCCGGAGCAAATTCATCCAGGGCGTGGCGCGCCAGCGACTTGCAGTGTGTTTCCAGGGTTGGACTCACCTGGATAAAGTTGGGGTTTTCACTAGTCAGGTTAGCTGATGCGCTGTAGGGCGATATCAGAATAACGTTTTCCCTTTTGGAAAAAGCAGCTGCCATACGGATATTTTCCCGCCGGTAGGGGCCAATGATTAATTGTGCATTGCGCACTTCCGTACGCTTTTCCAATAAGCCCTGCATACGTGTTGGATCGGCTTCGGTATCGATTATACTTACCTTCATTGACACCCCCTCTGCTTCCAGTCTATCCAGGGCCAATTGCATGCCTCCATAGTAGTTGATGGACCACTTTGACACGCTATTTTGGATCTCCTCCCCTTCAACTCTATTAGCCAGAAAAGGCAGCATGACGGCCACCTGATAGGTATTGCGATCCCCGACGGGTGTATTTCCACCCTGATTCCTCGGAAGTGGCACGTCCAATCCCTCTGATGTTATGGGTGGCATACGCGTCTCCGGAATATTTGTCCATTGTATGGTATCCATTTTTTCTTTGGGGGCCTCTTCAATGATCACCCACCGCCCTTGTTCAGGATCATATACGCGCGTACCCTGGATTTCTTCCAGTGTACCGTCTTGATTTGGCTTATACTCCGGATCGGTCTGTGCCTTTTTAAAGGCATCACACCCCACCAGTAAGAAAAGAGAAAACATGACCAAAAACAGGTGCTTACTCCCATTCAATAGTTGAGGGTGGCTTGGTACTGATATCATAAACAACTCGGTTTATTCCTTTAACATTATTGATTATCTCGCTGGACACTTTTGCCAGAAAGTCGTAAGGCAGTGGACTCCATTCAGCCGTCATACCGTCCAGAGAATTAACGGCACGCAAAGCAACGGCCTGCTCATAAGTGCGTTCATCCCCCATTACGCCTACCGACTGAATCGGCAGTAATATGGTACCGGCCTGCCATACTTCATCGTATAGCCCAAAATGCTTTAGGTTATCGATATAAATAGCGTCTGCCTCTTGTAACAACTTAACTTTATCCGGGGTTATGTCGCCCAAAATACGAATTCCCAGGCCAGGGCCAGGAAAAGGATGCCGGCTAAGTATATTTTGCGGAATGTTCAGCTCCTTCCCTACCTTTCTCACCTCGTCCTTGAACAACATGCGTAAGGGTTCAATAATTTTGAGCTTCAACTTCTCCGGTAGTCCGCCCACATTGTGATGCGACTTAATCGTGACGGAAGGGCCATGGACAGAAACCGATTCAATGACGTCAGGATAAATAGTACCCTGACCCAACCACTTTATGTCTTTGTCTTTAGCTTCTAACAAGTGAGCCTCTTCTTCAAAGACTTCAATAAAGGTGCGCCCAATAGCTTTACGCTTTAGCTCCGGATCGGTCAGCCCCGCAAGAGCATCATAAAACTGCTTCTGGGCATCTACGCCCACAATATTGAGCCCTAAATCTTTATACGAGTGCAAGACATCGGCAAACTCATTTTTCCGCAACAAGCCATTGTCCACAAAGAAACACACCAGATTGCCTCCGATAGCCTGGTGCAGGAGCATAGCGGCCACCGTTGAGTCGACTCCCCCGGAAAGCCCCATTAGTACGTGTTCTTCTCCAATTGTTTCGCGGAGCTCTGCCACCGTTTGTTCGACAAATGCGGCCGGTGTCCAGTCCCCTGAACATCCACAAATATCCAGGACGAAATTCTTCAGGAGCGTCTTACCGTGTAGGCTGTGGGTAACCTCCGGGTGAAACTGAATGCAATATACCGGATGCGGATAGGCATCACTTTTGGCTCGAAAAGCCGCCACGTCAACACTTTCTGTACCGGCGAGCAGCTCAAAATTACCGGGAATTTCCATGATGGTATCGCCATGAGACATCCACACCTGACTACTCTCTGGAATATCATGTAGTAAAGGGTCATCCTGATACTGACGGGACAAAAGGGCTTTACCATATTCCCGTTTGTTGGATGCCTGCACCTTACCTCCAAGAGAATGGGCAATATATTGGGCCCCGTAGCAAACTCCTAACAATGGAAGGTGGCCGACAATTTTCTCTAAATCGACATGTAATGCCCGGTCATCTGTTACAGAAAACGGACTGCCCGACAAGATGATTCCCTTGTAAGAATCATCCAATTGTGGGATTTTATTGAAAGGTACAATCTCGCTGTAAACGTTCAGCTCCCGCACGCGACGGGCGATTAATTGGGTGTACTGGCTCCCAAAATCCAGAATTAAAATTTTATCGCTCATGCATCAAAGATAAACTAAAGTGGTACACAAAAAGCACTAGAGTGTAAATTTGCGTTTAATACACCCCCCACCGCCACGTGCGCATATCACAAAAACAGAATACTAAGGCGGAACAGTGCAAAACTAGTAAAAAAAGAGGCCGGAAAATACTGGGTTAACAAAATGTCGATGCATTCCTTCCATCACCCTTATTTTCCGGCCCCTACGGATCCACCCGCTAGACCATACCGTTCACAAAGTGATATGGGCGTTGCCCAATCACTTCCAGCAAGTATAGCTAAGAGTTTACCTGAACTTAGCCCTAATTATTCGCACCCGGCAGGTAAATGTCAAATTCCACCCGGCGGTTTTGTTCGCGGCCATCCCGGTAGCGGTTATCCGCGACAGGTTGCGATTCGCCAAAGCCTTCGTAGCTCAATCGATCCACGGAAATACCCTGCGCAACCAGATAATCATAGCAGGATTTGGCCCGGCGCTCTGACAGCTCCTGATTGGTAACGGAACTCCCCACACTATCTGTATGGCCTCCAATATTCATATGGTAATCAGCATAGCGCCGCAAAATATCTACGATATTATCGAGAATCCCACGCGAGTCGCTGGTCAGGGTAGCACTGGCTGTCTCAAAATTAACCGCTTGCGTAGCAAACTCGAGCACTTCCAGATCTTCTTCCTGAATTTCCGGGCAACCATTGTTAGCCAGTGTACCTGGAGAGGTGGGGCAGCGATCGTCTTTATCGACTACACCGTCGCCATCCCTGTCCGGACAGCCGCGATTAGCTGCTGTACCTGCATCTTCCGGGCAGTCATCGTCTTTATCAGCCACCCCGTCGCCATCACGATCCGGGCAGCCATTTGCAGCATAACTACCCGCCTCATTGGGGCAGTCATCCTCATCATCTGGAATACCGTCATTATCGGCGTCTTTGTCCGGGCAGCCATTATTAGCAGCTGGACCCGCTTCTTCCGGGCAGTCGTCCTGCGGATCTATAATGCCGTCACCGTCACTATCCGGACAGCCATTGAGTTCGGGAACTCCAGCCAGTAGTGGGCAATCATCGTCTTTATCAGCGACTCCATCCTGATCGGCATCCGGACAGCCCGACAAACCGATAAGCCCAGCCACGTCGGGACATTCATCCTGACTATCGGGAACCTGATCACCATCACGGTCTTCAATAACAGGTTCTGGCGGAGCAAATTCGCCCAGCAGCCCTTTGAACCCAACAGCAAATTGAATATTATCCCGCAAGTCGCGGTTAGCAAAGCGATACTCCCCTTTCGTTGACAAATAGAACCCGGGCGACAAGCGAAAATCTAGTCCCACACCGACGGGTACGGCCAATACACCGTTATTAAGGTTCTCCAAATGAAATCCAACGCCCGAATAAATAGAAGGATTAACGAACTGTCCTTCTTTGAAGGATGTCAATTGTAAAAGAGCATCCATACCGATGTAAGGCTCGCGGGTAAATTCTGACAATGCTTCGTCAAGAGGCCGCATGGTACTGGCAAATTTAAAGGGTACAGCTAGATTCAATGCTTTTCCCAGATGACGATTATATTCTACTTCAAGCCCGAAGTTGAAATCGTCATAAAGCATTTCATTATCTACGGGAACCCGAAAGTTATTTGCCAGGAACCGAACAGCAAAACCTTCATTAGCCCCTGCAAATTGCCCGAAAGCGGGTGCAGTCAGCATGCAAAATAAGGTGAAGATCCAAAGATTTTTTTTCATAGCTACCTTGTTTTCAGAGGTTTTAAGGGTATATAGATATAAATTGATCACTGAAAGTCATACTGCGGTGGAGACGAGCGCCATTATTACAGGGCAGGCCCTGTGTCCACAGCAGACGCCAGTAAATGGCAAACGTAACCGGGTGGGAACATCGATAAAGGTATCCTGCGTATATCTTACTTCGGGTGAGTACTTTAAAGTCGTTGCGTACGACAGGTTTTGGGGTGAATAAGGAGCACTAAACGCATTAATCCTGCAAGCCTCTTCCTTTCTTTTGGATACGGCCTTCTGCCTGTAGCTTTTTCATCAAGCGATCAAGTATACCGTTGATAAAGTCTTTACTTTTATCCGTGCTGTACAATTTAGAAATTTCTACGAACTCATTCAAGGTGACTTTTGCCGGAATGGTAGGAAAATAAATTAATTCGCAGATAGCCATCTTCAGTAAGATCATATCGATAATGGCAACCCGATCGGCATCCCAGTTCCTCAAACTAGGTTCGATAATGCCCAGCAGCTCTTCATCTTTGTCGTGCAGTAACTGGAAAAGACGCTCCCCAAAATCGTTGACGGTTTCTGCACCAGGTTTGAACGCCAGGTAAAAGTCATCTGTCGCCGGAAGGGCTTTGATCGTTTTTTTCATAGCACCCAAAACGAGTGACTTATCGTCCATCCACTGCATTGAGAAATCCTCCATGGCCTCCTCAAACAACTCGCTGGATGTAGCCTCCTTGTATAAAGCAAGTAAAACGTCTCGCTGCTCATCGAAAGAAGGTTCAGCATTAGCCAGATAAGCCTGATAAATCGGCTTTTTGGCGAAAGCCGTATAGACTGTCCGTACCAGATCGTGGTTAATCGCGTCTTGTAACGAATAGGACGATAAATACTGTTGGATGGCATTGTGTTTGACCAGGGACTGAATGAGTGGATTGTCATAAAGCTTGGGCGTAAATGACTTGTCCTCCTCGGAAGGAAGTAGTTTGACGGAGCGCTTTTCGGCATCCGTTAGAGAATATTCAGCAAAACGAATAAGGTAAAGCAGGTTCAGGAGGTAAAGCTGAAAAGAGACATCTACCTTTTTCAGATAAAGTTTTTGGGCCATATCGTATGTAAACCGTTGATCACGGCTCATCGAATACAGCATCTGCATAACCTTAATGCGAACATTCCTTCTACTCAGCATATTGTCAACGAGCGATTCGCTTTTTGTGTGCGATGGTAAAGTTAATAAAGAAACAAGCAACCCAAAATTTTATACCGGATTGCTCTATTTCTATTTAATTCCTAATAATAGTCCCCCTTAATCTGATCAAATTCCGGGAGCTTGCGATAGTGCCATTTTTTGATGATTGTTCCATCTTGCAGCAGCACAATACCGGGATTAGACCGGACAATAGTTTTTAGCAAGATATCATCCCCCACGTAAATGGGGACCTCCAACCCGATGGAATCGGAAAATGCTGCAAACATTTCCGGAGCTGCGTATTTCGTGAGAATGTATGCTTCATCCCCATTTTGCCGGGCAGCTTCCAGTACCGGTACGACGCGCTCTGTCCATTTGGTCAGGTAATTTTCGGGCCAGCTATAACGCTCTACCTGCACTTCCCGGTCAGTCACCGCATCAATGTTACGAACGATTTGAGTCGAATCCCCTACGGCTACCGTATCGACCGCATAAGTTGTATCCCTGACCGTGATTGTTTCGTAGGAAACGTTAGTCTTTAGATCGTACGCAACGATCATATAAGCCGGCCCGGGAATGGTGAGAATATCTTCATTTACACTAATGCCATTCAAATTGCTGATATCGAAATCGCTGATTTTAGTTGGCTCAATTTCTGCTTTTGATTTTAGTTGCTCCAGTTCCCACTCCTCTTTCGGGTACTTTTTATACTCTTTCAGGTACTGATCATAGGGGATTTCCACGACTCTACCCGATTCCTTATTCGTGGCCCTGTAGGCCAAAATCTCTACATTCTGCTGGGCTTCAGCTTCCCGCATCTTCTGGTCATAGATATTGACCCCTTCCTTAAAGGGGCGAAAGTCTGCGTGAGGGATATCCCAAACGTAGTTGCTAAAGCAGTACGCAATCAAGCCAATGGTAGCTAAGCTCAAAACGACCGAGCGTGCACCCGCCGAAAAGATTTGATGCATAGCGCCTGATTTGAACAGGAAGATCAAAGCCGGAACCAACAGGGCAACATCTTTCAAAAAGGATGTCTTAGGCTCTAATTTGATAAAATCACCAAAGCATCCGCAATCCGTAACTTTCATATTGGTGGCAACGTATTCTCCCCATTGGCCAAACTGAAAAAAGTTAACCCCCTCGGGTACATAGCCGGTCAGGTAAGTAAAGCCGGTTAAAAAGGTGAAAAAGGCAACAATCAGAAAGAAGACCCAGGCGGTAAGTTTGCGACGAGCGCCCAGGATAAGTGCCAGTCCCAAAACAATCTCCAGAATGATCATCACTACCGAAAAGGTATTGACATAATTGGAGAGCCAGGGGAATAAAGGCGCCAGAAAGGATGCCGCTGTATTACTAAATGTGGCCTGAAATTCAGCGAAGTACTGTTCCATCTTGTAGGCTGTACCCAGGGGATCCACCGCCTTTACCCAGCCAGAAAAGATGAATAGAGCTCCACAAAAATTTTGGAGCAGACTCACCAGTAAATTCTTGCGTTGGTGAAAAACCAAAAAGGTAGCAGCCGTCAGGATAAGTGCCGCAATGCCAATGTAGGTCAGAACAATACCCAGTGTCATAGGTCCAATTAGTTTTAATGTTGTTTACCGGAGCTAGCTGCCAGAGGTAGCTCCTGCCTCTTCCAGTAGAATTAATGCAAAGAACGCATAATTAATTAAATCCTGGTAATTCGCAGCCAATCCCTCCGAGGCCAGCGTATTTCCTTTATTATCTTCAATTTGTTTAATGCGCAAAAGTTTCATCAGGATCATATCGGTGATCGAACTCACCCGCATCTCCCGCCAGGCTTCTCCATAATCATGATTCTTGCGCTGCATGAGCGCCCGCGTATTTGCCAGCTGAGCATCATATAATTGCAGGGCCTTTTCCGGCATTAAATTCCATTGATCTTCTTGCGGTGGATCGTCCAGCTGAATTAGGGCCATCAGCCCATAATTGATGATAGCCCGGAAAGCATCGTCAACGGGTTCGTTCACCTTTTGTTCTGCTACCTCTTGTAAATTGCGAATGCGTTTAGCCTTAATCATAATTTGATCCGTCAGTGAAGCGGGACGCAGAATACGCCATGCTGTGCCGTAATCTTTGGTTTTTACCGCAAAAGTTTCGCGACATTGTGCGGCGATAGCATTGTATTGATGGATGGTTTGTTTCACAAATTGGCATTTACGACAAATATAGGCTGTACGGTGGGGATTTCGGAGTTTGGCCGACAGATTCTGCGAGGAGGAGGAAAAGCTTCCCTGCTTTTGCAGAACAAAACTATCTTAGCCGTTTAATCAGATCCATACTATGGTATTCCTTATTCTCTCCATTCTGTGTTCCACCGCTATTGTGCTGATTTTTCGTCTCTTTTCCCGGTATGGCATTAATAGTTTACCGGCCATTACGGTAAACTACCTTATTTGCGTACTCTGTGCCTGGGGCGCTCTGGGGCGCTTTCCCATTACGGCTGATAGTCCGCAACAAGTTTGGTTTCCCTATGCCATTACGCTGGGCTTCGTTTTAATTATCGGGTTCAACCTAATCGCAGCTACCGTACGCACGTTCAATGTGACCGTGGGAGCAGTAATGCAGAAAATGTCTTTAGTTCTTACCGTACTGTATACTATTCTATTTTACGACGAACGGGTGAATGCCTGGAAAATACTGGGTATCCTTTCCGCTTTAGCCGCCATTATTCTAATCAACTGGCCACGAGCCAGCAAAGCCGAACAGCAGCAAACTCCACGCCTTTGGTATCTATACCTCATCCCCCTACTGGCCTGGATCATGAGTGCTGCCATGGAAATATTGCTTTTTCGGGTCGAGCGCCTGACGGGTCAAAATGCCGATCTTAGTTTTCTGGCATTTTTATTTGGGACGGCATTTTTACTGGGTACTTCCCGCCTTTTGTTTGCTGGCTTGCCTTTCGGCAAAAAACAATATAGCCCCTTCACCGGACGCGATCTGATAGGGGGCGTAATCTTAGGCGTTGTTAATTTCGGCTCCATCTATTTCCTACTGCGGACCATTGGCATAGGATGGGAAGGCTCAGTTGTTTTCCCCATTAACAATGTCAGCATTATTACCCTGGCCGCCCTAACAGCATATTTGGTGTTCAACGAAAAATTAGGTAAAATCAACATTTTTGGTCTGGCCCTGGCCCTGGCCGCTATCACCTTAATTGCACTATCGTAATGTCTACACCAAAGGATACCTACCAAACCATTCGCGCGGAGAGCAGCGGGGAATTTCGCGATAAAGGGAGTAAGTTTTTGGCCTACGCCTACCCCATTGAAAAGGAAGAAGATATTGAAAACTACCTGGCAGAAGTTCGCAAGCTGCATCAGAAAGCCCGTCATCACTGCTATGGCTGGCGACTGGGCACGGATGGCAATGCCTTTCGTGCTAATGACGACGGTGAGCCCTCCGGTACTGCCGGTCGTCCCATTCTCGGTCAGATCGACAGCTTCGAAGTAACTAACGTCATTATTATTGTAGTACGCTATTTTGGGGGAACCCTCCTGGGCACTTCCGGCCTGATTAATGCCTATAAGACAGCCGCTGCCACTGCACTCGATGCGGCAGATATTTACGAACGGGTGTTGGAAGACGTTTATCGTCTGACCTTCGACTACAGCAACCTGCCCCAGGTGATGACCGCCGTTAGTAAATTAAATCTGCAGGTTGTGCAACAGGATTTTGGCCATACCGGTCAAATGGATATTGCGCTCCGGCAATCCGAAGCTCAATCAACTCTGCAACAACTTAAGGCATTAGTTGCGGAAGTGTACCTGGAAGAAGTAGACGCGTTGGAAAGTATTGAAGGATTCGACATTACGCTGCAGTATACGCGCTAACGTTGGATGAGCATTTTGCCGGCAACGGCCTGGAAGCCATCAGTCAGGGCGTAGATAAAGAAGCCCTCCGGTAAACGGCTACCGTCGTATTCAATCTGATTTAACCCGGGAAAGACATGAACAGGCTGTTGATCCTGAAGCGTGCCCGTAAGGTCGTAGACCTGTAAAAAGAACTGTCCCGACACTTTTGATTGAATAAGAATTTGGGTGAAATCAGCAAAGGGATTTGGCCGGTTGCGCAATTGCAATTGATTGGCAAAAGGCTCTCTTGTGGTTGATGCGCGGGCACAGCCAGGATGGTTTTCTTCCCGCAGAGTCAGGCGGTACCTTCCACCGTCCAACAGCTCAGGCCCGGGAAACTGAATCTGCATAGTATCTGCGGCAGTACGCAGCTCACCATTCAGCTGAAGATCATAGGTACCAATTGCTGCCTGTGCTGCCGGTGTGCCGTAAATAAGCAAACAAGCGGCTTCCATTACTTCAAAGGTGCAGTTGGGTGGATAACAGCGATAATCTAATCCTGCAGGCAAATTCATTAAGCCGTCTTCCTCATTCAGCAAAAATTGGGTGGGGTGGACCTCCGGCATCCCTGCTACATCCAACCGCGACGGCACGCGAATAGTGAGGTTGTACAAAAATGACGTATTGAGGCAGGCCGTATCCCCGATTCCTGCGTCCGGCGTTTCGTCGGTGGCTGGCTGTGGGTAGAGAAAAACGGTACTATCGCGCAAATTTCGCTCGGGTTCACAGATTAATTCCTGAGCGCAGGACCACTGCGTCAGAAATAACCCAACCATAAGAAGACCCCATTTTTGCATATGCCTGGCTTTTCGCTAATGAAGATAGCTTTTTTTGGTTACAGGGAGCGATTGGCATTTTGCAGCATAGCCCTTACCAGATACATAAAAGGCTTTTCTTCCGACAACTCCTCTAATGTCAAATGCATCCGGTAACGCCAGTAGTGGTTGGGGTCAGCGGGAATATTGATGCGTTCCGCGAAAGGATCCTCAAGCCGCAGACGACCATCCATCGCCAGGAGATCTTGCAGAGGAAAAACTGTCCACATACTTGGCCACTGCAAATGCTGACGGATAATGGCCTGCGCGACGTACGGCTCACATTGCATGGGGTGATTACCTTCCAATTTGAGCTCTTGTTCGTAGAACCGCTGTATATACGCCCAGTCTTCTTCCTGCCACCACGCACGAATGGGAGACATGTCATGGGTAGACGGACTTGCTACTGACAGGTAAGGAATATCTACTTCCTGCAGAAATTCCGTCTCGGAATTTTTAGACATGCGTTGAATCTCCAAACTGAGAATGCTCAAAATACGCATGACATCGGGTACACAGGCCGGTACCATACCCAGGTCCTCCCCACAAATTAGCATATCGGTAGCGTCGCGCAATGCCGGCAGTTTTTCCATGGCCTGGCTTCGCCAAAAATCTTCCTGTCGACGATAGTAATAGTCGATATACAATTCATGAATTTGCTGCCGGGCATAAGGATCAAGGTTGGCGAAAGAACTCGTTTTCATAAGCTCGATCCGGGGATGTAGAGCCCCCTCGCCTCTATCCGGTTCGACGATAAACAACCGATTTGCCATCAGCGCAAATAAAGCGTCTTTCCAGGGCTGCAGTTCGGAGTGTTCCTCGAGGTAAGTCAGTATCGCCCGCTGACTATGCAATGATTCCCGGAACTGATAGCGATCACCGTGAGGTTCCAGAAATATAGCTTTAACCGCATCTGCCTCCGTCCCAAAAAGATCAACTAGAACCGCATCCGTAATATAGGGCAGGCAGTATCGGTCGTAATCAAAGGCCAGGCCACGTTGGGTAAACTCCTCGCGGGAAACCGGGATGGCCGGGTAAAAATAGCCCATTGTTCCGGCTACCTGATCCTGTGGAATCTGCCAGATGCGAAAGAAGCCAAGGATGTGATCTATGCGATAGGTATCGAAATACCGGGAAAGCTGCGTCATGCGGTCGCGCCACCACTGATAATTATCTTTAGCCATTTCTGGCCAGTTGTAGGTGGGGAAGCCCCAGTTCTGACCGGTTTCAGAAAACGGATCGGGCGGTGCTCCGGCCTGAGCATCCATGTGGTATAAGTGCGGAGCTACCCACGCATCTACACTATGCCGATAAATGCCAATAGGTATATCGCCTTTCATGATCACCCCCTTTTGGTGCGCATACGCAGTAGCCTCGCGCAGCTGCTTATCCAAATGATATTGGATGTACAACCAGTATCCGACTTCTGCAAATACCTTCGAATCGGGAGAACACATTTTTTCGATTTGCTCGGGCCGATATTCTGCATCATCTCCCCATTGCGAAAAATCGGCCGTGCCGTGGGTGTCGCGCAAATAACAAAATACCGCATAGGCATCCAGCCAGTGTTTATTTGCCGCATAATATCCCTGAAAGGATTTGCGCTGGAAGAAGGTCTTTTTTTGCTGTTTGTACAGTGCCCGCGTCAGTTTTTCCTTTAAGGTAAGCACGGCCTCCAGATCTACCTCTGACTGACGGTTTAGTGCCTGTTGTTTTCGGGCTACCACATCGTCGATAACGCGCTCCGAACCATCCATATCGGCAACACGCAGATAAAGAGGATGAAGGGCGAAAACGGAAATCGCTGCGTAGGGGTAAGAATCAGCCCACGTGCGAGTGGCTGTCGTGTCATTTACAGGAAGAATCTGCACCATTTTCATGCCTGCTGCTGCTGCCCAGTCAGCCATTTTCTTTAGGTCAGCGAATTCTCCAATACCCATACCTTCTTCGGAACGGAGGGAAAAAACGGGTATAGCAACCCCCGCTCCTTTCCAACCGCCGTCGGAATACGTATAATAATCATCGGTTATAATCCACGACTCATTATAGCTGGTCGGCAGAAAGACGGTACGGTTTTCTCCCGCTTCGATATCCATGAGCTTCCCCGTTCCGATTTCTCGCCAGGCAAATTTATATTCGATATGCTGACCGGGATGCACATTAACCTCGGTACGCCAGAGTGGATAAGTGCCACTACCCATTCTGATCCCCTTATCGGGTGCCCAGGCTCCTAACTCCGGAACATTACCCATGATGATCAACTCTCCCCCTTCTCGCGTACGGGGAGCAAAAAGCTGCCACTGCACAGTTACCTTACCATTACTAACGGTGGGTTTAGATGATGACGTTTCCGGATTTGTCATAAGTACATCACGGAAAGGAGCCGTATATAAAGCGTTATCAGGGTGTTCGGAAGAGCGCCAGGCGTCTTTTACATGCAAAGAGATATCCGGGCGTAAAGCCACTTCCCGGAGAACGCCCCATTCCTTCTGATACGTCTGCGCGTTTTCATCAACCAGCACATACTGGTAGGCCAATATCCCGGATTCATCCGGAGTTTCCAGGGTGAATGTCCAATACCCATCTCCCTGATGATGCATAGGTACGGCTTGCTTTTCCTGCCCGTTTCCTAATGCGGGGTGACTGCCTGCCACAGCGATATGCTGCCCCCATTGTGTATGATAATGTATATGAAACGTAATGCGCATAAAGTAGTACAATTGTATCCCAACGAATAAATGGATTGGGGTAATGATTTAATCCTCCTTTACTGATCGGAGAATTATCTTGACACCGGAAAAATTAGAGCGTGTAGTGGTAAACACCTCGAAATATAGCATAAAGGTCAATATGCCGGGATAAAAGTAATAGAAATCCCACAGCTCGACGACTCTATGCGAGCTATTGCCAAAATAGAGAAAAATTTCTAGCTGATTATCTGGACCTTATCATTCTTTGTCTTTTTTTTAAGAAAATAATTTGCACAATACCAAAATATGATCTTATATTTGCATCCGCGTTCAACAGAGAACGCTTACACTTAATAAGCGGATGTAGCTCAGCTGGTAGAGCGCAACCTTGCCAAGGTTGAGGTCGCGGGTTCGAATCTCGTCATCCGCTCTAAGGCCTTCCCCATCGGAAGGCCTTTTTTTATGGCTCTTTAGAAGGTCTAATCCTTTTACTAAATTGTTAACTAAAAAGCAATCAGGTTATGCTGGTTATCGATGTCAAAGATGGAGAAAGCATCGATCGCGCACTAAAGCGCTACAAGCGCAAGTATCGCGATACGAAGATTATGCAGGAAATTCGTGGCCGCAGGGAGTATAAAAAGCCCTCTGTGCAACGCCGTAATGAAGTGCTCAAAGCGCAATACCGCAATGAGAAAATGCGGGATATGGGTGCATAATTAGCACAACACGTATTATTTCCTTTCAACTTAAAGCCCGCATTGCGGGCTTTTTTTTGCCCCACAAACCAAAGCTTGTCAGCACAAATAGAATTTTGCCTGACATAATGTCACATTGGTCGAGAATTTCCTGTATCTTTGGCCCCACTTACAAATAGACATTGATTGTCTGGATTTTGAATCAAGAACGAGGTATGGCACTGTATAACGACAATCCCACTATTGCACATCTGGATCGCACCATCGACGAGAAAAAGCAAGGTGAAGTATTCTTCAAGGAGGCTGAGACGGGCCCCAGGAAGTTTTACATAGAGAGCTACGGCTGTCAGATGAATTTTAGCGACAGCGAAATTGTCGCCTCTATTCTATCTGATGTAGGCTTTTCGGCTACCCGCAACATGGAAGAGTCTGATCTGATTCTGATCAACACCTGTTCCATTCGCGAGAAAGCTGAGGAAACTGTCCGTAAGCGCCTTCGGATATTTGATAAAGTCAAAGAAAAAAGACCGGGCACCCTGGTGGGGGTATTAGGGTGCATGGCGGAGCGTCTGAAGACCAAGCTGCTGGAAGAAGAGAAACTGGTCGATATGGTGGTAGGCCCCGATGCTTACCGCGATTTACCTGCACTGGTCGCCAATGCAAATGAAGGCGATAAGGGAGTCAATGTGTTCTTAAGCCGGGAAGAGACTTATGCGGATATTAGCCCTATGCGACTGGGCAGTAATGGTGTATCGGCTTTTATTTCCATTATGCGGGGCTGCGACAATATGTGCTCCTTTTGTGTCGTACCGTTCACGCGCGGACGCGAGCGCAGCCGCGACGCTTTCAGCATTGTTGCTGAAGCCACCGACCTCTTCCAGAAAGGCTACCGCGAGGTGACTCTGCTTGGGCAAAATGTAGATTCCTACAAATGGGAAAATCCAGAAAATGGTACGCCCGTAAGTTTCGCCCAATTGTTGGAAATGGTCGCCCAGGTGCATCCTGATCTAAGAATTCGTTTTTCGACATCCCACCCCAAAGACATGACCGATCAGGTGCTACACACCATGGCCGCTCATGAAAATATTTGCAATTATATCCACCTGCCCGTACAATCAGGGAACAGCCGCATCCTTGACCTTATGAATCGCACCTATACACGGGAATGGTACATCGACCGGGTTGATGCTATCCGCCGCATAATACCGGAGTGTGCCATATCCTCCGATATCATTGCCGGGTTCTGCACCGAAACGGAGGAAGAACATCAGGATACCCTGAGCGTAATGGAGTATGCTGACTACAGTATGTCGTACATGTTCTTCTACTCGGAGCGCCCGGGAACACTTGCTGCCCGGAAATACGAAGATGATATTCCCCTGGAGGTGAAAAAGCGGCGCCTGCAGGAAATAATTCGCCTGCAAAACCAGATTTCTTATCGCCATAATCAACGCGATATCGGTAAAACCTTTAAGGTGCTTATTGAAGGTGATTCCAAACGATCTGACCAGGACTTTTGTGGTAGAAACTCCCAAAATAAAATGATTGTCTTCCCTAAGAAACCCGGGCTAAAACCTGGAGATTATACCTGGGTGACCGTCCACGAAGCAACTTCGGCTACTCTGAAGGGGACTATCGAAGAATAACTCCAGCGTTCTGAAAAACAACGGCATGGCTAATCTACAATCTATTAAGCAACGATTTGGTATCGTAGGGCAATCGCCCTTGCTCGAGCGAGCCCTTGATACGGCCGTGCGCGTTGCCGGAACCGATTTGAGTGTTCTTATTTCTGGAGAAAGTGGTGTAGGGAAAGAGGTCTTTTCCAAGATCATCCACGCCCTGAGTCCTCGTAAACACAACAATTTCATTGCGATCAATTGCGGGGCAATTCCTGAAGGAACAATAAATTCTGAGCTTTTCGGCCACGAAAAGGGGGCCTTTACCGGAGCCACTTCCGATCGCAAAGGGTATTTTGAAAGCTACGACGGGGGCACCATCTTTCTGGATGAGATTGGCGAAATGCCTTCCGACACTCAGGCCTACCTGCTGCGCGTGCTCGAGAGTGGAGAGTTTATTCGCGTCGGCTCCAGTAAAGTTCAGGTCACCGATGTTCGCATCATTGCCGCGACCAATGTGGAGCTTAAAGAACTCATCAAGAAGGGGAAATTTCGGGAAGATCTGTATTACCGCCTCAATACGGTCAACATCAAAGTACCGCCGCTGCGCGAACGCAAAGAAGACATCTACATGCTCTTTCGAAAATTCGCGGTCGATATTGCCGAAAAATACCGCATTGCTCCGGTTCAACTCGACGATCGGGCCCGTTTACTCCTAAAAAGCTACAACTGGCCGGGCAATATTCGCGAGCTCAAAAACCTGGCCGAAAAAGTATCTATCCTTACGGAAGAACGCATGGTCACCGCGGAAGAATTAATCGATATTTTTCCGGCTATTACCGATCGGCATCTCCCGGCCATTACCGATCAGGGGGAAAATGAGCGGGGTATGCAGGAGCGTGAAATCCTCTACAAGCTCCTATTCGATATGAAGGGAGACCTAAATGACCTTAAATCACTCATCTATGAATTGATCAGCAATAACGACCTTCATGTTCCGGATACCAGCAGCCTAAAAGCACTACACGCGCCCCTGCTAGAACAGCGGCTGCGCGAACAGCAAGACAACGTCCAGGCAAATCAATACTCTGATCTGGATACTTACCCTGAAGATAAGGAAGAGCTCTACCCACAGGAATCTGACCTCAAGCCGATGATTATTCGTCAACAGGAAAAAAATCAGGACGAATATGGTAGTGTAGAAATTATTGATGAAAACCTATCTCTGGAATACCACGAGAAGCAACTAATCCAAAAAGCCTTGAAAAAACATAATGGTCGGCGGAAAGATGCAGCCGAAGACCTGGGTATATCCGAACGAACCCTCTATCGCAAAATCAAACAGTATAATCTGTAGTAGACTTCTAGTTAAAAAGAACGGATGGCTCCACGACGGCTAGCCCCAGATCCTGGGCTATGGCTTTGAGCTCCTGGCGCTTAGCCAGGGATCCGAAGCGTGGTAATACCTTAATTCGCGTACGATCAGCCGCCGAGGCTTTGTTAAAAACTTTGACTTCAAAAGTCGCCCTGTTCCAACTCATATCTCCGGCAAGTATCAAGGTAGCCCCTAGCTGCAAAAGGCTTAGCGCCTCTGCTGCTGAAAAATCCGACCCGCTGATAATTACCTTCTGCTTCCCTTCCTCGACCATAGCTTCCAATTCAGCCACGGGATATATCAGTTCGCCCTGCTTACGCGAAAAGACAACACCAATCCCACGGCCAAGTAAGTCCAGTCGTTGGGCGTGCGAAAAGCCATGAGGCACCAACTTAATCATTCCCGTCCTGGCCTGCCGACAAAGCTGGGCAATAGCCGCAACACTTAATTGGGTGTCTTCCCCGTCAATCAATAAGGATGCACCTTCCTGCAAAAAGACCTGGCAATGGCCATCACTATATCCTTTTAGGAAAACCTGTTCTCTACCGGCAATGATTAACTCATTTCGTTCTTTACTGGATAGAGAATATGAACGGTTATCGGAATGCTCCAGTACGAGTTTCACCCCCAGCCCCAGAAATATTTTTAGATCTTCCACCGTAGAATGCTCCGTGGGTAACACGAACAATCCTTTGTCGTACTTTTTCATAAGCTGCTTTATGACTGCCACATCGACCTGCTCGCTATGTTCTACACAGTGGTAGGGAAGAAGTTCTAATATAGTTTCCGCATGCATAGACTTAATGCTTAGTGAAGAAATTAAAGACGGGTACATCAACCCCCAGAAACAAGGAGAAACGCCCGGCGCGATACTCCCGCCGCCCTACTCCACCCGACATTACAGAGCGTACCTCCGCAGTATGCTGATAGCCTATGCCGGCCGAAAAAGGAGAACGGGGTATGTTGTAAAAACCAAAAACACCAGGTGCCAAAAAATCACCGAATGTAAGCTGGGGCGAAGAAGACAAAAGCCCCTGGTTGAAATTGAAACTGACGACCGGCCCGATATCAAGGATAGATACAAAGAACGAAAATGGAAGATAGGCAATGGTTCCATCTTTAGCTTTGCGACGGGCAATACGCCAGTTGATCGCCAGCCCAACCGGCGTCGATAGCGATGGTACCCATGCTCTTTCTGCATCGGCAACCTCCCCTAAAGGCTTCTCATAACTAACTGCAGGGCCTAAATAGGTGTTGAGCGACACATTAAAGTCACTGTTCCGCTTTAGTCGTGAATTACCCGGTTCACTTGAGTAAGACTGCAAAATAGATTGTACCTGGCCAGACGTGCGGGCTGATGCGATATCTGCCATAAAGTTACCGTATGTGAGAATCGAAGACTGCAGGGAATTCGCATCTAACCGACTTCTTCTGCCCGGCTCAGCGTCCGAGAACAGCTGGTACAGTCCCATCGCCGAAGTTAGCGCAAATCCATATTGTTCCTGAGCAATATGCTCGTAAGTACCCAGGGTATTTTTTAAGATACTGGCCACCGTGCCCAAACCCAGATTTTGTGCTATCGTGGTATTTTCTTGCGGGGTATTGAGGATGGTAGAAAAGATGCGAAGCACGCCTCTAGCTACGGGTAAATACTGCTTAATGCGGGCCACCTCTGATGAGTCAGGCTGCATCTCAGCCACGTCCCGGGCGCGACGTATGGCAGCTAGTAACTCCACCGTTTGGGCAGCTAGCAAGCCCGTAGTTTGGGCGCTTACCGGAAGGCCTTCAATGGTGGATATTCGTTGGTACAGCAGTCCTAAAAATGCCCGTCGGCGATAATCATCCGCCAGCAAGGTATCAAGTTCCTCCGGGGTCACCCAACGACGCGATTTCACAGCCATTCCCACCCTGCTGCGCACCGTATCAACTTGTTGGACTGTTTCTTCTGTGGCACTGCGGGTGGTGACCGTCATCTGCACCGTATCCCGCACCAGGCTCTGTACGGAATCCTGCCGATCTACCCGAAACGCCTCTAATAGAGCTAATCCCAATTCCGATACCGAACGTAGATTTCGTGCGTTACGCGATGCGCGGTAAAAGGCCGTTTCCTGCCCACCAGAATATACGTCATTCCAGGCCGAACGGACCCGCCCCCACTCAGTGAGCGCAGCCTGTTGCTGCTTTCGTAAAGTCAACAGCTTAGCTTCCAGAGCCAATAAGGTATCTGGCAGGGTAACGGGAGGTATTTGCTGGATAGCGTAGGCTTGCGCCAAAAAAGGGTTGTGTTGCTCCTTATCTGCGGTGGTGCTTATGGGTTCTGGATTATTTATTTCCTTGTATAATTGAGCTGCTGGGTCAAGGAATTCGTCTTTTACTTCTTCCAGAAAATCAAGTGCGGCAAATCCTCCCTGGGAAAGCCGAGCCGTTAGTTGAGGCTGGTCAATCTGCTGCAGAAGCTCCGTCACCTTTTCCCAGTTAGCCTCCATGCCGGCATAGCGCCGAAGGGCCGGGAGCGCAAGAGGTTCTTCGGCCTGATTATTCAGAGCGGTTCTATGTGGTTTCAGGAGATGGAGCAAGCTGTCCTGAAAGGCTTCTGTGCGCTCCAGGTTCTCGCCCAATTCTGCTTGTTGACGATACGGAAGAGTACTCTTGAAAAAAGCCTGCTCCAGAGCTGCAATGCGATTCGCATTAGCCGGATTAGTCATAACTTCCTGAAAGAACCGCAACGCCAGGGTATCTTGACTATTGACGATACCGGGATAATCGCGCCAAAAAGAAAGTTCTTCTTCCATCCCCTCCTGCAGGTAGGTATGTACTTTTAGTACCCGTATCCCCCGGGCCAAAAAGGTTTGCTGTTGTAGCGTTAATGCCTCCCGATGAACCTCTTTTAATCGATCCAATTGCGCTAAAGACCCCGTTAGTGCTTCCGAGATATACCCCACCGAACCGGGCTTTACCAGGGTCTGTGTTTGTTGCAACAGGCTGACGCCAAAAATACTATCTGCCTTGCTGTTTGCGACGTAAAGTGGATAATCCGACAATTTAGCTCCCTTAAATAAGGCGGTACGATCAGCCTGACTAAACGTTGCGTATAGCCGGTTAAAATCCTGATAGGCTAATGGCTCATCACGCTGTAAAAAGTACTGTTCATCGCGCAGGCTGGCCTGAATAGTTTCTACCTCCCGGGCAAGGCCAGGATGTACCAGGCCATTTTCACTACCTGCGAGGTTTTGGGGATCGGTCCACTGTACCAACTCATCGAATAGCCGATCCAAAGAAGCGTTAAACTCTAGTTGTTGGTCAACCACCGCTTTTAAAGGCCGAAGTACCGTTTTGGCGAAAGCCGGATCTCGTAATTGATCAAGAAATTCCTGGCGCAGCAAAGCATCCATCTCCAGCTCTTCGGTATGATAGGCCTCCACAGATCGCCGCATAATGGAATCAGGCGTATGCCCCGAAAGGGCCAGATTGGTAAATTCCAGGAAATGAGCAGCATTTAGTACATCCGGATTGAACCGCAAGCTCGTCAAAGCTGTATCGTTGCGCAATAGGCGGGGAAAATTACGGCCAACCTCCTGCAAGTCCTGTTTAAAATAGGGGTAGGCATTGTCGAGCATAGACCGGTAATCATTAATTTCAAACTGGGTAAACAGTCCCAGGGTTTTGGGGAACATAATCCCTAACCGCGAATTGCGCAGCCGGCTTTGCATGCGCTCCAGAAATACAATATTAAGTTCCTCCTGTGCTCGTTTTTCCACGAAAGTGGCTAATCCCCGGATAATTGCTGTCTGACTGATAAAAGGGTCTATACCCGGCTGACGGGCGTAGAGTTCTTCACTGGCTTCTAGCAATCGCTCCGGAGCCGTAGGTACCTGCCCCTGGGTTAGATCAGTACCGATAATGCGGGGGGTACCTTTCTTGTTATCACCCTGTGCCGACCTGACCCGCAGGGTCTGAAGTTGGTGTGAACGAAGTCTACGGCGCAAGGTTGTCTCCTGCCCTTTCCAGGTTTCTAACTCCTTGAAAAATGGATTGGCAAGCAAGCGATCCAGGGCGTCACTTTCCGAGCCCGGTCGTGTTCCGGGCTCCAGATAGTCGGCAAGCACAAACATAGCATCCGGAAATTGCTCTACCGTCTTTAAGGAATCCGCTTGTCCGGGGCTGTAAAAGTCGGTACGTTCTTTACCAAAAAGTAAGACAAGCGTATCCAGGTTGCGAAGTGTTTCGCGACGGTCAGCATAGGTAACCGTCACGCTGAGGGATGAGGCAGACGAAGCCACAAAACGATAGCGTCCAGGCTTCTTTAGCACGAGTGTATCCCTGTGGAGAGAGTCTGTTATCTCATTCCAGGTATAGGCTGGGGCAACTCCCTGGAAATAAACTTCGGTATGCAGCGAATCAATCTCCCGTAAAACGGAGGCTAACTGATCGGCTTTTTCGATTAGCCCCAGCCGCTGCCCGTGGACAGCGGAAGTATATAGCATCATCCCGGTCAGAAGCAGAAAACCAGACCAACGTAATGGAATCATAGAGGATTAGTTGGTGATTGATTCAGTAATATACTAGATTATTCTTTTTGCAAGCCGTACTCCGTAAGCAAAATTTCCCAGTCGGTACTTTCGGTGACCGTTAGCAGTTCTACCGAAATGCGGTCCCGTAGCTCGTAGGGGATATTTTCGGCAAACCCAAAGGCATAGAGCTGTAGATTGTACTTTAAGGGCAACACCTCAAATCGAGTCAAGCTATCCGACTCTGCCAGGTAGGTCAATAAAGGCGCATCATAAGCTACCGCTTTCACCTCCCCCTCAGCCAGGGCCTGTTCACAGGCACTCAGGTCATTGTATGTTTTTACTTCCCGAAAAAAATGCTCTTTCAGCCAGTCGGCCGTAGCCGAACCAGATACCGTAGCCAGTGGGTCTTCTTTAAAACTTGAGACATCTGACCGGTTTGCCCCCAATTGATTGACCGTCAGGGAAGATGCAATACTGGCGGTAAACCCGGAAATGATAATGATAGCGGTGAACATCCACACCAGAGCAACGACACGCCCTCCTGTTGACTGAGGTGATTTGTCGCCGTAGCCCACCGTGGTCATGGTGACGGCCGACCACCAAATACCACTCCAAACGCCCTTAATCCCGGGGTGAAATTCTTCCGGATTAATGCGGCGTTCGAATAGCCAGGCCAAGAAACCAAACACAAAAATAACGATAAATAAAGCCACGACAGCACGTAGAAAATTGAGCGAAAAGAAAGACTTTAAAAATTGTACCCCCCGTTGCAAAGGGGTGCTTGCCTCTACCAACATAGTGGCATTAGAAATGTAATACGGAGGTGAAAAATCGAAAAGAGAAGAACGTTCACTCGTGATCGTTAAAGGGTTTAGACTCATATCGATCGATTCGTCGGCCAACCCCTGCAGGAGGCTATCCAGTGGCATATACGTCAGCGTATACGGTATATCCAGTTCTTCACTAATACGGTGCCACAACCAGATACTGACTCCCTCCGGCTCGGTTCCCTTTGCGTCCATGACAAATGGAGGAGACTCATAGTATCCGATATGGAGGGTGTCAGGGGCTTCTGTTTCCGATTGCCCGAAAGCTGTTACCAGGCTAATCATTACCAGGAAGTACAAGTAGAGTAAACGCATATATTATGGATGTCTTTTTCAAAATATAGCAAAATCATCTATAATGCCCAATTACCAGGCAGTTATACCGTTAACAAGGCGGGTTGGCAAGGTGCTATTGCCTAGCGTTTAAAAGATAGTATTGGAATTATTGGCCCGATTTTAGGTTATCGATGGTAGCCCGGCAAGCGCCGGCATTACGATAGCCTTTAAGGATGGCCTTTTTCAGATAAGTCTCCGCAGCATCGAATTCACCAATAGAAGCCTGAGCGATGGCCATATTAGCATGCGCAGTAGCATCGCCTGGATCCAACTCTAGTGCGCGTTCCAGATGCTGTATGGCTGCGGAAAAATTCATGGTATGCGTCAGGTGTAACGCCGCCAGGCTGGTATGTGCCTCGTCGTAATCTGGATCAATGGCCAGGGCCTTATCGTAGCAGGAAGCCGCTTTGTCATACTGAGCCGTTCGCCGATAAGCAACCCCCAGATTAGTCCAGTTGCGGGCATTGTGGTCATTAAGCTCCAGGGCTTTTTGGTGCTCTGAGATAGCTTCCTGCCAGCGGTTCTGTTCCCCGTAAATACGCCCCATAATAGCGTGAGCCGTCGACAAGTCTCTATCTTGTAATCCCAGGCTAAGGGCTTTACTCATTTCGTGCTCCGCTTCTTCAAATTTATAATCATTCACCAGATCTACGGCTTTATCAAAATGGGTGTCGCCGCTAGTTTCCTGAGCGGTGTTTGGTACGGTTGCCCCAGCCTTTAAAGCAACTTCAATCAGCGTATGCCGAAGTTTATTGCGCCCCAGTTGATAGTGGTCCATGGAAACAATGCCTAACTTTTGCTCGCGCTCCATCTGATGCAATTGGGCTGACCATTGCAGAAAATCGCCTTCAGTATACAGGCCCTGCCAATAAGCACGATTTTCCTGCATACAGTCCAACATTTTCTCCAGGGCATCCTGGGCTGCATAATCCTTAAGCGTACTTTTGAGGGTCTCCGTAGTCATAGATATTTTATTTAAAGCCATTTAAAGTACGAAACTTTACCAAATGGGTTCCCTATATTTGAGTGTATCAGGCAAAAAACAAAATCCATGAAAAAATTTGTACTTCTCCTTCTTCTATTTGTAAGTACCGGTATTCTTTTGGCGCAAGCTCCACCCTCCGTTGGAGCCACTATTGAACAAAATGATGCCCTCCCTGGAGAAAACATTTGTGTCTCCGTCAGAGTCAATAACTTTTCAGATGTACAGGGCATGCAATGGGGCATACGATGGGATCCGGAAGTACTCGAATTTACCGAATTAGCAAACTTCAATCTACCCGATTTAGATTTAACTGATTTCAATATCGGCGCTACTGCTGAAGGGACGCTTGTGATGTCGTGGTTTACCTTACGCCCTCCATTCTCGATCAGCCTTGCTGACCAAACAGTCATTCTTGATATCTGCTTTCGTGTAAACGAAGATGCTCCCAATGGTTTCAGTAGTATCAGTTTTGATAACGAATTGATTACCACCGAGATCGTGGTAGATCCCAATTTATACGACCAGCAGGTTGTTGACCTTCCCCAAATGCAGGCAGGGGGCATACAAATCACACAACCCGGAGCCTTTTCGATAACAGCTGCCATAGGAATTGACCAAAATTGTAGCGGTAATGCCGGCACTATTGCCCTCACTCCGGTAAACGGAGTGCCCCCATATTCTTACCATTGGACCGGTCCCGAAAATTTCACCGCCAACCAGCCTACCCTCAGTGGCCTGAATCCTGGAATTTACAGCGTTACCGCCACCGACGCTGATGGACAAACGGCGATCGGCTACTTTCCCATAAGTATTCATGGGAGCCCCGATCCGTTACCAGATTTTCTGCTGAATACTACCATTACCGGTAGCTCATGTCTGGGAAATACTGGACGTATTGTTTTAGCCCCTAACCCGGCGGGGCAGTTTACCTATGACTGGAATACCGGCGACACGACACCCACTATCGAAAACTTATCGGCCGGTATTTATCGCTTGCAAATGACCAATGCTGCAGGATGTGTTCAATCGTTTTCTTTTACGGTAACGCAAGAAGAAGCCTTCAACGATATTGTTGTTCTGGAAGACTCTCTTTCCTGTATAACGGGGCGGGCCCAGATTGGAGTGATGGCATCAGAAGAGGCTTCTTATAGATACCGCTGGAGTTTCGGAGCAAGTTCCAACATGATCACCATCAACCGGTCCGGCGACTATCAGCTCACCGTTTCTACTAATAACGGTTGTACACGCACTTATTCCTTTTTTGTTGGGGAGCCTCAACTCGATTTATCGTTCTCCCGCATCGATGGCAGCCTCGGGTGTGCCGATACCGCAGTCAATATTGGTCTGAACCTTAACCAACCTACAACCGGTTTGCAATTCAGCTGGGGAAACGGCAACAGTACACCGCAGCGGGTAGTGCAAGAGCCGGGAGAGTACCAATTGCAAGTCTCACAAGGCAGTTGCATCCGTGATTTTATATTCCGTGTTGAACAGCTCGACGATGGGCCCTTCTTTTACCAACGCATCAATCAGCCGTTTAGCTGCACGCAATCTACAGCTCGTGTAGGGGTGGATGCCTCGAACGACCTGAATTATTCTTTCCAGTGGGAAAACCGGCCCGATACGACTAGCACAATTGACGTTTCAGAAAGTGGAACCTATACGCTGACTATTACAAATGGACGCTGTAGTAAACAGGAAATATTTACAGTTGCCCCATTCAATCAGCCGGATTTTACATTTACGCAGCGTCTTGACGATCAAATATCCTGCGACCCAAACGACACTGCCCGTATTGGTTTACCCGCAGCCCCAAATACTTCGTACGCTTATCAGTGGAGCACCGGGGAGACGAATGAGGTCATCTCCGTCACGGATACCGGCCGCTACCAGGTAACCGTAACGGAAGGAATCTGCGCCGAGACCTTCCTCTTTCAGGTGTCTTTGCATGCCGAAAAGGAGTATGATCTGCTAAGGGATAATATCACCTGCTCTAATCCGGTAGCACAAATCGGAATTACTAATGCTCCTAATTATTTTCGCATTGAGGGAGTAACTGGCGAATCACCCCGGCAAACCTTTATGGTTGACAATCCGGGAGACTACACGTTTACTGTACTTGGTGGTGATCAATGCGTTTTCACGGAAGAAATAACCGTCGTAGCGACCAGTGACTTATCCGGGTTTTCCCGGATAGAAGGCACGTTAGATTGTACGGGAAATGATTCCACAAAAATTGGGGTACAGCCCACTATGGATTTTGGCGAAAGCCTAAGCTATTCCTGGGATACGGGGCAGAATGATTCGGTAATCACGGTTTCCAATCCGGGGGTTTATGAGCTGTCCGTATCCGGAAACGGGAACTGCTTTGAACGCTATCAATTTAATGTCGGTACCCGGGAAGATGAGATATCCTATGAACGGATAGATAATCAGCTAAACTGCCGCGATAACGAAGCGACCATTGGTGTGCGCGATGCCCAGCCGGGTAATCTTCTCTACGCCTGGAGTAATAGCGCGGCTACAGCCACCACCAGTATTGCTGTCGCCGGTACTTACCAACTAACTATTACCGATCCCACCACGCAATGTTCCCGCATCGAAAGCTTTACCCAGGAGCCTCGTCAGATTCGCAATGCCAACCTACAGGGCGAATGTTTGGTATCCGACTTATGTGGTGGACAGGCCTTGTATACAGCCTCTGTTCTCGATGGAACAGCGCCTTTCGTTTATCGTTGGAATACCGGGCAAATGGATACCCTCAATGGCCCGGCCTCCATCACGCTAAGTCAGCTTACCGAAGTGGCCGTTACCGTTACGGATGCTACCGGATGCCAGGCGGAACTACAAACAGAAGCCGTCTTATGTACCCCACTCAACGAATTTAAGGCGCGCATGTACTTCGACTGTTCCGATGATCCCGATGCCCCCAATGGTATACTGAATACTGAGGTCATTAGCGGTGGGCTTCCACCTTACGAATACAACTGGAATACTGGCATCACCGATACCAGCTATTTTCAAAGCAGCGTACCCTTTGATGCCGATGTAGACACTTACAGCGTTACCGTCACGGACGCAACCGGACGGCAACAAACGCTGACTTTTCAGGATACAGATCGCTACAGCTGTGGCAATCAGCAATCGACCACGTTAACCTACCTGGCTCCTCACGTCACGGTAGCCCCCGATGGGAGTTTCCGCTACCTTATCCGAGCGACTAATTATGCCAATGTTGACCGATCGATTTATACCATTGACTGGGATCCCTGCATCGTACAGGCCGATACGATTCGACTTTTTCTTGCCCAGGGTAACCAGGAATTTACCGACTTAATCCCTCTGGAAGGGACCTTTGAAGTGTCTGTTGGCCCTTATGATCCGACACAAAATCCCGATACCCTAACTGTTGCCGAAATTATTTTCACCCCCCAGAACTCAGGTGTCAGTCCCTTTATTTTTTCCATTAATGAACCGGTAACCGATGCCGCAGGAAATGATTTGCCCGTGCGGCCTTTACACGGGTCTATTACCGTGGCCGGAGCAGATCAACTGGTACAGGCCGGCGACATGGATAACGATGGCTTTATTGACGAATACGACGTGCTACCGATCGGTTTGGGCTTTAATGAAAAAGGTCCTGATCGACGACGCGAATTGATGTCAGGCACCGAATTTGGATATGTTTGGGGGCAGGCAACTCCTCGTCTGGGCACAAACTTCCGATACCTCGACGGAGATGGCGATGGTCGTATTAATGCAGAAGATATAGAGACTATTGACATAAACTGGCGTCCGAAAGTCCGCAATTATAGTAGCACCGAGGGTGCTCCGGAATTGACCATAAGCAACAATGTATTGAGTCGTAATACAGTCAATACCCGATCAATTACCCTGGGTGATAGCCAACTGCCCGCTTCCGGTGCTTATGGCCTGGCCTTTACGATACAGTACAATGCTGCTGAAATTGACCCACAAAGCATTGCCGTATCTTTCGACACCAGTTGGCTGGTATCAGCCGGTGATCTAACGTATGTACGGCACGTAATGGATCGCCAGAGCATACATGTCGCTCTTTCCGGGATAAATAGCCAGCCTCGCACTGGCTCCGGACCCATCGCCCAATTGTCGTTTTCGGTAAATCCAGAAGCGGAAAGCTCGACTACTATCGAAATAAGCGACGCTTTGTTGCTTGGGGCTGAAGAAGAGCGATTACCTATTGCTTTTGCCCCGGTCAACCTGACCATTGACGAGGTAAATGCGCAACGCAACCCTATGCTGGATGCACAAATTCGTTTATTCCCCAATCCCGCACAGGATCAGGTTAGCATTCAGGCGCCGCAGGAGCTGGCGCTACAACACCTGCAGGTACGGGATATAAATGGGCGTATCGTTGCCACTAAAAACAACGCGAATACCCTTTCGGTAGCGCATTTGCCGGAAGGCATCTACCTCATGTACATTAAGACAAATGCCGGGCTGGCTATTCAGAAATTCACCGTTAGTGGTCGCTAATAAAGTTTATTCCCGGGAACGCACCATCTTTCCCCGATGTAGTTGGTGCGTTCCCTTTTGACGATCCGAAAAATAATTGCGCAAGGTGAACACAGACGAAGTAAAAGCAATCTCGTCCCAGGGGATTTCCTCTTCGCGAAACAAGCGAACTTCAGAGCTCTCCGGACCACAACCAAATGATTCGGCATTCTGTAGCGTGGCCAAAAAATGAATATATACCTGATTGATGTGGGGAATACTATACAAGGCGTGCATACCGACCAAAGTCACTTCGGCCAGTACTTCTTCTTTTACCTCGCGTAGGGCCCCTTCTTCCACCGTTTCCCCATTTTCCAGATAGCCGGAAGGCACATTCCAGTACCCGCGGCGGGGTTCGATAGCACGCCGAGCTAAAAGAACGCGATCGCCAATAATGGGAAGGCATCCCGCCACAATTTTAGGATTCGCATAATGAATAGCATGACAAGAAGCGCAGATCATGCGCTTGCGATTATCACCAGAGGGTACTTTAAAGTCGAGATTATCAGAACCACAGTTGCTGCAGTAATTCATAATTTAAGTCTACAATCCGTGATTAAAAGATATTGGGGATTTAATGCATGCTCCTTATACTCGCTAGAGGTGATTGGGCAAAGCCAGCAGCACTTTATGAGCAGTAATGCATCAAAAGTCAATCCTTGAATTTATTCTTTTTCCCGGGCACGTTCGTAGCGGGCTCGCTGTAAAACAGCATCCCCAAATACACTGATGCCACTATTAAATACAATCAGTGCCACTGTTCCCCACAGTACCCACTCGCTGGTTGCATATCCGGCATATTTCTTCATGGCAGCTTCCGCGATCAGACAGGCGCCGAAACCAATAATGACCAACCCGAGCGGAGCACGAATTAA